>Ga0075163_10000368_pt1 | contig 57824 bp, 45 predicted proteins | sample JI1023141ADNA_FD_71478 | JGI IMG/M metagenome (GOLD analysis project Ga0075163, IMG submission 71478) | Wastewater effluent complex algal communities from Wisconsin, to seasonally profile nutrient transformation and Carbon sequestration -... | ecosystem: Engineered > WWTP > Effluent > Algae... | reverse complement strand
AAGTTTTCCACCTCTTGCGCTGCTGTCTTCAGCTCACTTCCTGCCATCATAACCCTTGGCCTAGTAACACTTATTGCCAAACGTATTGCCCGCTTCATGCGCGACAAGCGCGGCTCAGGCATATTTGGTATGGGCGTCAACTTCTTATCGAGTATTGTTGAAATCTTCTGGACCATGGCCGGTCACTTGATCTTGCCTGCCATCGTCATTGAAGGCACGTCCTTCTGGGGCGCTCTCAAACGCTCAGACCGCATTGGTCAAGGTAACTTGATCACAATCGGTGTGGGTGAGATCGGTATCGATACAATCAACCGAGTTGTGCTTCTCTTGGTTGCCGGTGGCGGTATGGCTGGGTTCTCTTATGCCTATGTCTCACACCTGTCGATGGCCTCACCAATAGTGGTCTTAGGCGGCTGTCTCTGGGCCTCGACTGTGATTGTGGTAACAGCAATGTCTATCTATATCAGGGCAGCTTTCTTCACCTGCCTCTATGTTTGGGCCATTGAAGCAGAAGCTCTAACCGAAGCTGAGCGCATCAATCACAGTATGCCTGCACCACTTGCAGCAGCCATGGCCTAACTCTGATAACTAGAGTGAGTGAAATACTTTAGGTGGAAGCATCCATTTGATGATGCCCGGGCTAGTTGGTGGCAAGTCTGAAACATCCACGCGGCATACACCGCCTTTCTTAAACGGCAATTCAAACTCAAGACCGGCAAACACCAGGTCGCGCACCAACATGCCCATATCGGGTTCATGACCAACAAGAAAAATTTGCTCGGCCTGAGGATAACGGGCCACGCTCTTCCAAACATTGGCGGCGGTCACACCAGGCGCCAGAGTATCGGTGAACTTCAACTCACAACCGAACTGTTCCACTAAAATTTCTGCAGTTTCACGGGTACGCACCAAGGGGCTGGCAAGCACCACATCTGGTTTGACATTGAGCTTGGCTAGACCGCGTGCCACCACTCTCATCTCTTCCTTGCCTTCGTCAGTCAGCGGTCGATCAGCGTCTCGTGTCACACCATGACCCAGACGTTCTGAGGCAATTCCGTGTCTAACCAGATATAGTCTCATGGCAACCTCACCATCCAATTTTTTGTAGCGGCTTTTAGCCTATTACTATTTTACGTGTTAGAAATTACTGGAACTTATCTTTGACTAGAGTAATATTTATTAGATGAGTAATTTAAAGCCACGAATGATCGGATTAGATGTCGGCGACCGCCGCATAGGTGTCGCTATTTCCGACCCACTTGGAATGACTGCAGCTGGCCTGGAGACAATTCATCGCGTCAATATGCACACTGACGTTGACAACATTGCCTTGCTTGCCGCTCGGCACGGCGCAGTGCAAATTGTAGTTGGCCTTCCTTACAACATGGATGGCTCGATGGGTGAACAAGCCGAAAAAGTGAAGTCGTTTGCCAAGAAGCTAGCTAACGCCACAGGCTTACCGATTGTCTATGAAGACGAGCGCTTAACTACAATATCGGCCATTCGCACGCTCACTATTCAAGGTGTGAAAACTGGCAAAAATAGAGACATGGTTGATAAGCAAGCAGCGGCCATCATTTTGCAAAAGTATCTAGATCGCAAAAGCCCGCCACCAATTGCGTGATTGCTTAATTAGATAACAGAATTAGTCTCCAAAATCAGTCGATATTGTTGATTGACGGGCGAGAGTTGCCTGGGTGGCAGCCCGATTGGTAAAGGTTTCGCTGTCTCTGATAATTGCCTGTGGAATTAAAAGCGGCGAATGCACCTTCATGTTAGGCAGTTTCTTTATGCCGGTGCCTATGGCTAAAAGCTCAACCATGCCACCACCGAGATCATAGACATAGGTTTTGACACCAACCACTTCATCGGCGCCGAAGCTCTCAGCATCTTCAGCAATCATGCTCAACGCCTTGACCCGCGCTTGATAAATCATATATGTCAGTTCTTTGATTTCACCGCGGACAAAGCTTTTGAACATAGCCTTGAGGCCACCGGCAAAACCAATCGAGAAAATTGAAACTCCCATTACAAGCCGTATAGGGCAATAACCTAAGGCGATAACATTCCACATCTCTTCATTGGTCAAATCACTGGTGATCGGTACTTCTGAAAACTGTGCCGGCAACTCTTCATGAAATGATGCTGTTCCAGTCATCACCATTTCTTGCATGCCTAATAAAGGCGCGATGGTCGTCTGAATACCAAGCACGGCATTGGCACCAGCCTCTTTGGCTTCATGAGAAATGCGTTCGATAGCCAGATGCCTGGTCTTATTTAGCATCTGTGAAAACTCGACGACTTCGCCGGCCTTGAGACTGCGTAAAGTACCCATGACACCACCACCGATGCCAATTGAATAAGCAACGTTGCCGAAAACAAAGCGCAGGGGGTGAAAACCGCAATCTAGCTGGCAATAAAGCTCTTGACCATTGGCCGAAGTAGAAAATGGAATATCTTTGTTGCTCTCGCCATCCCGGTGCACAGCCGAACCAATAGCAAGATACTCGACATTGGTGTCATGAAAAATCAGTTGGTTAGTGACGCCAGTAACACCAGCGCCGACGTGGCGCCTAGCTTCTTCTATCATTCGCATGTAGGCCATTTCCCGGCCTTCTCGAATCAATTCAGTCAATTCATGAATTTCACCTCCGCCCAATGTCTTCAGGCCAGAAGTGAGACTACCAACAAAACCAAGTGAAAAAACGCTGTTACCGATCACCAGATTTCCTGGTGTGTAGCCCTTCTCATTGAGACAAAACATTTCGTTGCCAGAAAGCCCAGTAATCATAAATTAGACCAGACCCTTCATCATGCCCTGCCAATAAATCTGAGGCAGAATGTCTTTCTTAAAGACGTACATAGAATATCGCTCTTCCGATTGATCAAAGGGGAAAGTTTCTTGGGGTATCAAGTCATAGTCAAACTCAGCAAGAACAAGGCTGCTGTAGCCGGTTACCAGCGGGCAAGATGAATAGCCATCATAAGACTGCTGCAAAGGCTCGCCCCGCATTTGACTTATTAAGTTCGCCACCAACACCGGTGACTGCTTGCGAATGGCCGCACCAGTTTTGGAAGTGGGTAAATTCGAACAATCTCCCAGAGAAAAGACATTGGCAAAGCGGTTGTGCTGCAGAGTTGCCTTGTTCACATCCACCCATCCAGCACTATCGGCCAAGGGGCTCTGCTTGATGAAATCAGGAGCACTCATTGGCGGCGTTACATGCAAAAGATCGTAGTCGACGTCAACTGTCTCGCCCGTATCTAAATGCTTGAAAGTAGCCCTCTTCGCTTCACCATCAACTGCAATTAAATCATGGCGAAACATAGTATTGATGTGCTTACGCGCAATCACTTTATTGAGAGTGGCGGCATACTTTGGCACCGAAAATATTCCAGGATTAGCCGAAGCGAAAATCATCTTGACCCGATCGCGAACACCAGAAATATTGAAATAGTCTTCTGCTAAATAAGCTATTTTCTGAGGCGCTCCGCCGCACTTCACTGGGGTATTAGGCTGGGTAAATAAAGCGGTGCCACCAGCGAAATTAGAGATAAATTCCCAAGTTTTACCAACTAGTGAATAGCTGTAGTTACTGCAAACGCCATTTTTACCAAGGGCCTCGTTTAAGCCCTGAATTTTATGCCAGTCAAGTTGCAGGCCTGGTGCCATAACAAGATAGTCGTAAGTGATCTCTCGTCCACTATCTAGCTTGACAATATTGCCCTCGGGCTTGACATCAACCACTCTCTCTTTAATCCATTTAACACCCAAAGGGATGAGCGAATACTCATCTCTGACACTCTCTTCTTTAGGAAAGACACCAGCCCCAACCAGGGTCCAAAGTGGTTGATAGTAATGTTTTTCGGACGGCTCAATAATGGCCATGCCAACATTGCCAATGGCCCGCATGAGGCGGTGTGCGACAGAAATACCTGCCGTGCCCCCACCGACGATGAGAATTTTGTGATGCTCTAAGGCAGTATTCTCAGAGGTATTGGTCGACGGCGATGCGGTCATAGCTTAAGCCTCTCGAAGTTAGTTCAAATTGTTTAGCACGACCCAGCTTATGGGAGGGTCTTCAAAGTTATAGGCTATAATTCTGCCATGTCACACTGCATTCAGGTGGCCCCCAAGGCGACCAAAGTGAAATTTCATGAGCGCACCTTACATCGCACTGCTAGTTTTTGAGGCCATTTTAGGGGTTCTCATGATTATCCTGATTCTGCTCCATGCCCCCAAGGGTGATGGTATGGCAGGGATAGGAGCCGCCGCTACAGTGTTCAGCGGAAAGCGCGGTGCCGAAGCCGGGCTCGATCGCCTCACCTGGACAATTTTCGGTCTATTTATGCTCGTCTGTCTGATTTTAGGCTTCGGGTTCGTCAAATAATTCCAAAGCGCAGGCGTCACTTATGTCATTCAAACTGCCAACCAAAGAAGACAAGCACGATTATGTGCATGATCAGTTTGAGCGAATCGCCAAGGGCTATGACTTAAGCAACGATGTTATCAGCGTTGGCATGCACCGGGCCTGGAAGCTACGGGCCATCAATGAACTAATGGGTCTTGGCCTGAAAAAAGTTGCCACTAGCGACGACAGCGCCAATAGAAACAACGAAAAATACCTCGATATTTGCTGCGGTACTGGCGATTTAGCTCTGGCCATTGCCAAGCAAGCAGCTGCTGGCACGAAGATTACGGGCCTCGATTTTTCACAGAACATGCTAGATCTAGCCGGTGAGCGGCAAAAGCGCCTGGCTCGCAGAAAAGATAAAATCAAAACAGTACAAATGGAATGGATCTGCGGAGACGCACAGCAATTGCCATTCGAAGACAACACTTTTAATGGCGCCATCATTAGTTTTGGCTTGCGCAACCTTACCGATTTGCAAAAAGGGCTGGACGAAATGACCCGAGTTGTAAAACCCGGAGGACGAGTCGTCAACTTAGATTTGGGCCATTCCACAGTGCCGTTATTCGCGCCAATTTTTGATGCTTACTTCAGCAATGTTGTACCTGTAATTGGCGGAATTCTGCAAAACGATCGCCAGGCCTACAAATATTTGCCTGAATCTGGCCGTACCTATCCTAGACCAGAAGCCATTTCTGAGATGTTCAAAAAAGCTGGATTGATCAATGTTCGCCACATCCCCCAGGCACTGGGCACGGTGGCGCTACATGTAGGAATAAAGCGGTGACAGGCCCTAGCCCTATTGTTTCTGCGGAGACAATAGAAAAAACAGGCCGCTCACTGATGATTGTCTCTGGTGATCATTCAGGCGAGAAGCACGTCTCCAAAATCATAAGAGAGCTAAAAGAGAAAGATCCCGACCTACACATATGGGGAGTGGGCGGCTCTGAGATGGAAAAGGCTGGCATGGAGCTGCTCTTCAATAGCGCCGACTATACGGTGGTCGGCATATTCGAAGTAAAAGACTATGTCTGGTTCTTTGCCAAAATGCATTGGACGCTCTTAGCCAATGTAATTAAGCGCAATCCCGATGCCATTTTGCTAGTAGATTTTGGCGGCTTCAATGTCGGCTTTGCCCAATCGGTTCGCTCAATCATGCCGGTGATTCCTGGCGATACTACTAATATCGATGACGACCATTCACTTGCCGCTCTTATCTGCAAACCGAAGGACTATTTGCAAAAATGCTTCGATGATTTAGTGCGCTATTTAGGCTTCAAATACTATTTAAAATGGCAAGGGGTGCGCAAATCTAAACGAGCAGTTCCTATCTATTACTTCATATCGCCCCAGGTTTGGGCCTCAAGGCCATGGCGCATCAAAGCTTTAAAGCGCTCGATAACTAAAATTTTCACTATCTTTCCCTTTGAAGAAGGGGTTTATCTTCAAAAAAACGTCAACGCCCGCTTTGTCGGAAATCCGCTGCTACGCGCTCTGCCAGAATTAGACACAATACCTGATCGCGAGGCCATGTGCCGTTCTCTCAATCTCGACTCTAGTAAGCCAATTATTGTAGTTATGCCAGGCAGTCGCAAACAAGAAGTGCTATCCCACATGCCAGTGTTAGAGCGGGCCATGAAAACAATTCTGGAAATTCGCCCAGAAACTCAGTTTGTCATATGCCGCGCCACAGACTACCTCGCCACCCTCATCGATGCCAGTCTCAAGGCCTCAGGTCTCGATCAGCGGATTGGGAAAGGACTGACCATACTCGACTCAGACCGCAACTTCGAACTAATGAAAAACTGCGACCTGATCTGGGCGAAATCGGGCACAACAACCCTAGAAACAGCCCTGTTTGGCAAACCAATGATCATCTTCTACATGGGCAATTGGTTTTCTTACTTACTTGTAATGCTCTTCAAAAGCGTGAAAAACTTTGGCTGGCCGAACCTTTTGGCTGGTCATCAACTGGTTCCTGAGTTAATTCAACTAGATTGTCGCGGTGAAATGCTCGTAAAATACACTCTCGACATGCTCGATGTGCCTGGCCTAAGGCAAGAAATCACCAGCGAGCTACTGACCCTCCGCGCCGAACTCGGCCAGGGCGATTTTGTCGAGAACTGCGCCCAGGAGCTTCTACAAGTTGTCCAATGAGCTACATTCACTAAAGAAGTTGCCAGGTCTGTCTTCGACTATAAGCCCGACCCAGTTTCAGACCTATTTGCGCCTGCTTAGCTATATCAAGCCCTACACATTTCTCTTCGTTGTCGGTGCCCTAGCGGCAATCCCTTCAGGCAGCATGGACGGCGTTATTGCCTGGGCAGCCGGTGCCGGTTTGCAGAAAATCATTGCCGAAGGTCAGATGCAATATATCTACTGGGTGCCGCCAGCTGTCTTGCTTGTCGCTTTTCTGCAGGGAGTATTTGGTTTCATTGAAACCTATACCATTAAGTATGTCGGGGCCTCAGCCATTCGCGATTTGCGCAACCAGCTATTCAGCCATTTGCAAAAACAACCACTGATGTATTTTCAAGGGCAATCATCTGGTGTATTGATTGGCAGACTAATTAACGATGTTGCCATTGTTGAGCATGCCATTTCGCAAACTTTTCAGTCGCTAATTTCGCGCGTTGTCACAGTGATATCACTAGCCCTGGTGATCTTGCTGCAAGCATTCTGGCTGGCCCTAATTGCTCTTTGCATAATTTCACTTATTGTGGTGCCGGTCTCGATTTTAAGTAAAAAGATTCGCAAATCATCAAGGGGCGGACAAGAAGCCATTGGCGACTTAGTATCGGTAATTTCAGAGTCGATTCAAGGGGCCAAAATTGTTCAATCTTTCAACCTCGAAGACTATCAAGTGAAACGTTTTGTTGAAACCAACAATGGCTTCTTCAAGAACACTATTAAGGCAGTCAGCGCCGAAGCCATTCTCTCCCCCATTCTTGCCATGATTAGTGCCAGCGGCATAGCCTGTGTAATCTGGGTAGCAGGCTCGATGCTAATCAAGCATGAGATGACCCCCGGGGCGCTGACATCGTTTATCGTCGCCCTTTTAACTCTTTACTCCCCCATCAAAAACATCGGTCGTATCAACGGCACGATACAGCCGGCCATGGCTGCGGCCACTCGCATATTTGAAGTGTTCGACCAGGTGCCTGATATTCGCAACTGCGACCAGGCAATAAAGCTCAAACCAGGTGCCCACCGTATCAAATTTGAAAATGTCTTCTTCCAGTATCCCAACAACGAAAATATGGTACTGCGCGATATCAGCCTAGATATTGCCCCAGGCAAACTAGTGGCATTGGTTGGTCTTTCTGGTTCGGGCAAATCAACCATGGCCAATTTGATACCTCGCTTCTTTGATGTAACAGCAGGCAGCATTTTGGTAGATGGTATCAATGTCAAAGAAATTGATATGGCCTCACTACGCTCTGAAATTGCGGTAGTGACCCAAGACAATTTCTTGTTCAATACCACTATCTACGAAAACATTCTTCTTGGTTGCACCACGGCCACAAAAGAAGCGGTAATCAGTGCTGCCAAATCAGCCTACTGCCACGATTTCATCATGGAACTGCCAGAGCAGTATGAAACAAAAATTGGCGAGCGCGGGGTTAGATTATCAGGCGGTCAACAACAACGACTGGCCATTGCTCGTGCCTTCCTCAAAGACGCCCCTGTTCTAATTCTTGATGAAGCCACCAGTTCACTCGATAACGAATCAGAAGCGATGGTGCAAGAAGCTCTCAATAACTTGATGAAAGGCCGCACAGTTGTGGTGATTGCCCACCGCCTATCAACAGTTCGCCATGCCGATCAAATATTAGTATTAGAGCAAGGTCAAATTGTTGAAAGCGGCACCCATGATGCCTTACTGGCCCGTGACGCTTCTTATGCCAGGCTGATTCGGGCACAATTCGAAAGGCCTGTGGCTCTTAATTCTGAAGAATAATATGAAAACTGTCTGGCCTTTGCTCATAAGTGCCTGCTGTCTACTTATTCTCGCGCCAGCAAAGGCACAAGAGAGCACTCAGGTAAACGAACTACTGGGGCAGAAGCAATTCAGCAAAGCATTTGATTTAGCCAATCAGAAACTAAAAGACAAACCTGATGCAAATGCCTATTTAAATAGAGGCAATGCCTATTGGTCAATTTGCGATTACCGCAATGCTATAGCTGACTATGACAAATCCCTGGCTCTGGATGGCAATTCAATCGATACTCTGGTGCACAAAGGCATCTGCCAGGCGAGGCTGGGTAATAGAGAAGAAAGCCTAAAGACTTTCGAGCAGGCAGCAACTGTAGATTTTACAAACTGTAATCCGCATCAAATACAGACCATCGGTAAGGCATTAATTGAGGGTGGGCGTTTAGAAGCACTCGATAAGATGACTGCTCTGCTTCGGGAAAGCAAGAACAATCAGTTAATTCAGTTGGCAAACAAACTTGACACTGACAAAAACAAGCCAACTCCTGAAAATGTCATCAAGAAAGACCAAATAACAGCTGGCATGACTGCCTTCGTGGCCACGCCACACTTTGTTTTCATTGGTGATATAGACAAGACAAAACTTGAGCGCTATGGTGCCATTGCCGAAGGTTTTTTGGATTATCTTCAGCGTAAAGGCTTAGGTGATACCGAATTTTCTCTGTCTTGTGGAGCTGAAAGTAACACTTTCAAAAAACTAGTTAATGCGCCAGAACCAGTCAGTATCTTCATTTTGCACGATAGGATGGCCGAGCGGGCCTTCCTCAAAGAGCGTCTCAATTTTCCCTATCATGTTCATGGCGTCTTCATCAGTAGCCGCAATCTGCTTGCCACCTACGATGGTGCCGGCCCAGGGACTTACTTACACGAACTAATGCACACCGTGCTCAGCCGCCAGAAGAACCTCGAATATTGGGCAGAAGAAGGCATTCCTTCTTACTTTGAAAAAGTCTATGGGGCTATCTCACCACAATTTGAGCTGCTGCATGGCTATGGTGAGAATTGGTTCCCCCAGGCCCTATCAGTAAAAGCAATCAGAAACGTCAGTCTCAATTTGGCCGACATCGTAGGCAAGGCCAAGCATGCCGATGCTAGCAAGGAAGTGCAGCAACGTTTAGTTGCTTTGTTCTTGCAAAAGTACAACCACTTAGATGAATACCTAACCCTGACAGTCTCCAACCATAACAAGGGCTATAAAACCTTTGTCGAAGCTGCTTTTGATAAACCAATGGCTAAACTGGTTCCCATGTTTAACGATTTCATTCACGAAATCAGGCATCCAGCAACAGCACTAGATTTGCCACCATCACAAATATTTGATACTAAGCTTGAACTAGACAGATTTGGAAGTGAACATTTAGGTCGAAGTGCAGACAAACTCGACGATTTCTTAAAGGGGAAATCTCCCAGATATAATGGCTACGACAAGTTTTGAGGTCATCGCCGCGGATTGCAGCTAATCGATGCCTACTTTTCCGCTGGAATAGTCTCAACATAGATCGGTAGATTCTTCACTGTCAGATCAACCACAGTTCGGTGATAATGCGAAAAGCGATCGATCAAAATCGCTACATGGGTTGCATCTACTGGCAAAATGACGGCTGATTTTGGCGCCCTTGTGTCAATCATTCGCCAATGCACTTTGCCAAAAGTAAGAAAGGGCCCCACCGGAATATCTTCCTCTAAAGTTAAAGTCGACCGCCTATCCAGCACGGTCTTAACCTGGCAGAGCCTAAGATTATACCCAGCCGTATGCAATTCATCCTGTACCGCAACAGGTCCGCCCAAAAACGGATAGAGAAAAATTACCCCAATCTGCAGACCAGACAAAACCGCGATCCCTAAAGGACGGCTGGCATTCTTAAAGCGAAAAGGCATTAACATCAAGCAACTGATTGTCACTACTTGATTCCAAAATAGAAGACCAACAAAAGACACTATGGTAATTAATGGTCTTTCAAACTTGTTTGGCTGACAAAAGAGTATTGAAATACAGAAGAGCGGCGCAAATAGACTGAGGGCAAAACATAAGAAGCTAAAAGGTGGCGAAGACCAAAGCAGAATGCCATGGATATCATGAAACCAGATACCAAGAATCGTAAGCAAAGCCGAAGCACAGAGCCAATAGAACTGACTTTCGTTTTCGAGCATATAAATTGTAAGGTCATTAAGCCTTGATCGCTGGGGAATTTCCGGCTTGCTAGTTGAAGCTAAGTCAGCACTATCCTCTGCATCACTGGGGACCATTGCCTCCAGGCAATCTCCGCTAGTCGTCAAAGCGCCAGAGGTGCCATCGGGCTCGACCACTAGCTCTGGGTCAGAAACCTTTAGCTCCGGCTGTTTCCAGTCTGATGATTTTTTATTGTCTCTATCCATAGCTAGATTAGGAGTTTCCACCTCGCTTGGTCACTGAAACGAAATAGTGGGAAACCTAGCCCGATAAGTCTTCAAAATTTCAAGACTTTGCCTATCATTTCCAGAGGCATAATCTGACGCTTCCAGTATCACATGAAGGTTCTTCATTTGAGCTAAAGAAGCGAGCTGACTATCGGTGAACTTGATTCCTTCCGAATAGAAAACCTCAAGTTCCTTAAACTCAGAAATAGCATCAATGACAGCATTTGAAACATCGCTTCTTTTCAAAGTGAGAGTCTTTAGCCTGGGGCATCGCTTTAGGGTAGAAAACGACTTCAGCGAGAATTCAACAGTATCAAGTTCTAAACTTGTTAAGTTGGGACACCCAGACAATCTATAGAGTAGAGGATCTATTTTACTGTCAGAAGGATCTTGAATAGCAAGTAAATTCAATCTATCGAGAAATTTCTGTTCAGTCAATTCCTTCATGCTGAAATCTGCTCTCTTTATAGTAAGGGCAGTCAAACGAGGAAGTCCTTCAAGTAATTGAAAAACTCGATCGTTCACAGCAAAGCTATCTAAAGCTAGAATAGTAAGCTCAGGCCAACTCGAAACTATCTTCAATATTGCTATAAGCTGTTTCTGGGAATAGGCAATTCGCTCACCTCGAAGTGCTCCACTAAGCTCAAGTGTTGGAGAAGAACCTGAGTCAGCAGCGCCTTGGGCTAAAATTCCATTGGCCTTTAAGTACAAGCCGCAAAATTCACTCTTGCCAATCTTCTCTAGCACCTGCGGATACTTGAAAACAAGTGGTACTTCATTTTCGTCAACAGTTAACACCATACGTTTTCTGCTTTCTACCAAAACAGAACCAACAGCGACTTGTCGTCTCCGGCCCCCGACCTCAGCGACCGAACCAATAGGTATACCAGGAAAAACAAGCTCTCTGTAGCCAGTAGCAGATGCAGGTCGAGACACAATTGGACCAAAGTCTAAGAGAGCCACAACATCTGGTGACAGAGTTGACTCAGTTTTCCTGCCGTGAATGTAGTCTCTGAAGGAAAAGGCAACGACAGCCCCAAGAGAAACTATAACGAGAAGAGATCCCACTAAAAGCCAATATTTTCCAGAGCTAGCCAACACAGAAGATTTCACAATACTACTGTCACTATCTGTACCAGCGTTGTTGTCGCGATGTTCAATATTAAGCAGAATGGATGGCGCCCGTTTTTGCAGGCGACCAACGGCAGCCGCCACCTCGTTCATTGATTGATAGCGATCTTGAGGCTCCTTTGCCGTCATTTTTGCTATCAAAGAATCAACGGCAATGGCTGGTTGTTCGCTAAATCTATCGGCAAGTTTTGGCATAGCAGATTCTGTATGCATCATCAAAGTTTGCACAGCAGTTGCACCAACGAATGGTGGTTCTCCAGCAATGCTCTCAAATAAAGCACAACCTAGCGAATAAATATCAGAGCGATGATCAACCGGCTGCCCAAGGCATTGCTCGGGGCTCATATAAAAAGGCGAGCCAAAAATCTGCCCCTTGGCCGTAATTACCTGACCAGCAACTGGGTTTATCATTTTAGCAAGACCAAAATCGACAATCTTGGCCTGAAAACTGTCTTTCTCTTGCAATAGAATAATATTTGCAGGCTTAACGTCGCGATGAATAATACCCTTTCTATGGGCATAAGCAAGACCATCAGCGACCTGGCGAAAAATATCCAGGCACTGCTCGAATGTTAGACCATCACCTTGACGAATGTAATCAGATAGTGGTCTCCCAGGCAATAGATCCATCACATAAAATGGACACTTACCCTGGTCAACCCCCATATTATAGATTCTGACAATGTTGGGATGATCAAGCTTGGCAATCGCTCTGCCTTCAACTTCAAAGCGCTGCCAGCTAAAGTCGTCTATCTTGTCTGGTCGAATGATCTTTAGTGCATAGTCTTTTTTGATAATGTTGTGCTCAGCAAGAAAGACATAGCCCATCCCCCCTTGACCAAGCAAAGACTTAAGTATGTAAGCACCACCAATTGTGTCACCGGGTTTGAGCGCAGCTATGCTACCACCAAGTGATAGGAAGTGAGTATCATCAAATCGCTCAGTTTGTCCCATAGATCAATTATAACGGCTCATAAAGCAGCAATTCACTCAAACTTGATGGTCGGAAATTTAGCGCGGTAAACACTTAGAAGCTCTCGCCCCTCTTTATCGGTTTGATCAGAATAGTTCTTGGCCGATAGAAAAACACGAAGATTCTTACACTTGGCCAAGGTAGCAATCTGGCTCTCACTCAGACATTTGCCTTCAGACCGAAAAGTCGAAAGGTTCTTCCACCGAGAAATTATCTTAACTACTTCGTCGGAAATATCGGTCTTGTTTAGATTGAGTGTGGTCAGCTTTGGGCACCGTTTTAACTGACTGAGAGACTGAGGTAAGAAATCAACACTATCAAGCTCGATACCAGTCAATTCTTCACATTGAGACAACCTGAGAAGCAGTGGATCAACAAAACTATCGACCGGTTCTTCAATGCTAAAAGATGACAATCTATTGAATAACTTGCAGGAAGTCAGCTCCTTCATGCTGAAATTCGCTCTCTTTAGAGTTATTGCTCTTAGTTGTGGTAGTTCATCTAGCAATTGAAACACCTGAGCATTCGGAGCAAAACCATCGAGAGTAAGATTGACTAGGCTAGGCCAGGTCGAAACTATTTTCAGTATTGCTATCAACTGTTTTTGGGAATGAGCAATTCTCTCGCTTCGCGGCAAGCCATCAAAATCAAGTGCAGGACCATGGCCATCGATCCCACCAATTTTGGCCAGACTGTTCTTGGCCTTAAGATACAAACTTTGAAACTCTTCTTTGCCAATCTGCTCGAATATCTGAGGAGATTCGAAGGTCAGCGGCACTTCGTTTTCGTCAACAAGTAATGCCACAGAGCGGCGGTCTTTTACACGAACAGGGCCAACGGCAGGTCTGGGCTTAGCACTACCAACATCGGCGACAGAACCAATCGCGACACTTGGGAAGACAATCTCCTTATAACCGCTTGCACCTATAGGGTGCGACTTGATTGGTCCAAATTCTAAGATAGTCACCAAATCTGATGGCGGAGCAGGCTTAGGTTGAGCACTAATACTTGCTTGATAGAAATAAGCACCCCCACCGAGAAGAGCAACAACCACAAGAATTGAGCCAGCAATAAGCCACTTAGTTCCAACTCTAGAGATAAGAGTAGAAGACTGCACTAAACTACTATCAGTTTCTCCGGTAGCTCTAGCTCTATTTTCTCGCTCTGCCTGGTTTAGCGAAAGCAATGGTGCCCGTTTTTGCAACCGAGCTATAGCAGCTGCTACTTCATCCATAGATTGATAGCGATCTCCTGGTTCTTTTGCTGTCATTCTTGCTATCAATGAATCGACAGCAATGGCTGGGCCCTCACTGAAGCGATCAGCAAGTTTAGGCATGGCCACTTCTGTGTGCATCAACATAATTTCGACAGCATTGGCACCGCTAAAAGGTGGATTGCCAGCAATACTCTCAAACAATGCACAGCCCAAAGAGTAAATATCAGAGCGATGATCAACCGGCTGTCCCTGGCATTGCTCTGGACTCATATAATGAGGTGAACCAAAAACCTGCCCTTTGGCAGTAATTGCTTGGCCAGCCACTGGGTTTATCACTTTGGCTAGTCCAAAGTCGACCACCTTTGCCTGAAATCCACCCTTGTCATTATCTTCTTTGAGCACGATGATATTGGCTGGCTTAACGTCACGGTGAACAATGCCCTTTTTATGAGCATAAGAAAGGCCCTCAGCCACCTGACGAAAGATATCCAGACATTGCTCAAAGGTTAAGCCATCATCGTCATCTATGTAATTTGAAAGGGCCTGGCCGCTAAGAAGATCCATAACATAATAAGGGCACTTACCCTGGTCGATACCCATGTTGTAGATTTTGACTATATTTGGGTGATCAAGCTTAGCAATGACTCGGCCTTCAATCTCAAAGCGCTGCCGGCTAAAATCATCCATCTTGTCTGGTCGAATGATCTTAAGTGCGTAGTCTCTTTTGATGATGTTGTGTTGAGCAAGGAAGACATAGCCCATGCCACCATGACCCAACAAAGACTTCAGTATGTAGGTGCCACCAACTATGTCGCCTGGCTTGATGGCACGGTTGCCATCGCCGAGCGACACAAAGTGGTTGTCGTCAAATCTCTCTGTTTGAGACACTAATGCGTGTATCTAAACAGGCAAAACGCTACGTTTCTTTTTAAAGCCAGAGAATTGCTTAGAAGAATAAGCGTTGAAGCGATTAATCAACTCTTGACGCAGAGCCAAAGGCTGAACAATATCATCAACTACCATCTCGGCAGCGAGCTTGTAAAGATCGACGTCTTGACGATACTCGTTGCGCAGATTTTCTACATAAGCAGCGCGCTCAGCTTCAGGCTGTTCTTGAATCTTGTTGAAGTAAACAGCATTAACAGCAGCTTCAGGACCCATTACAGCAATCCAGGCAGTGGGCAAGGCCAAACAAGCATCAGGCTCAAAGGCTGGTCCACACATGGCATACAATCCAGCACCGTAGGCCTTTCTAACCACAACCGAAATTTTCGGCACAGTTGCAGCAGAGACAGCACCAACCATTTTTGCGCCAGCACGGATGATACCATCGCGTTCAACTTTGGAGCCAATCATGAAGCCCGGTACGTCAGCTAAAAACAGCAATGGAATATTGAAAGCATCGCAGAGCCAAACGAAGCGAGAAGCTTTGTCTGCTGAATCAACAAAGAGCGCTCCACCTTTGACTCGTGGTTGGTTGGCAACAATTCCAACAGCGCGGCCACCAATGCGTCCGAAACCTGTAATCAATTCGGGTGCAAAAAGCTTCTTAATTTCAAAGAATGAATCGGCATCAATTAGACGCTCGATCACTAGATGCATATCAAAAGGAATATTCTCCTTTTCAGGAATTACTTCTTCGATATTTTTCTCAAAGACTTTAGGCTCATGGGCTGGCAAAGCCGGCACTTTCTGATCGCAATTGACTGGCATATAGCGCAGGTAGTCTTTGCACAGTTGAATTGCTTCTTCTTCTGACTTGACTAAAACGTCACCACAGCCGCTCACTGAGCAGTGCATTTTGGCACCACCCATTTCTTCTAATGTGACCTTCTCACCAATGACCATTTCAGCCATGCGAGGAGAGCCGAGATACATTGAAGCATTGCCGTCATTCATGATGACAATGTCGCAGAAAGCAGGAATATAAGCCCCACCAGCGGCAGATGGCCCGAACAATAAACAAATCTGAGGCACATAACCGGACATTTCTACTTGATTGTAGAAAATGCGCCCGGCGCCACGGCGGCCAGGGAACATCTCAATTTGGTCAGTGATTCGTGCACCGGCGCTATCTACGAGATAGAGCATTGGCACTTTCAACTTGCCAGCGGTCTCTTGAATGCGAATGATCTTCTCTACCGTGCGCCAGCCCCATGAGCCGGCCTTAATGGTGGAATCATTGGCCATGAAGCAAACAGTCTTGCCTTCGATCTGGCCAACACCAGTAACGACCCCATCAGCAGGAAGGTCATGCTGAGTGTTATTAGCGAAACGAGCATCTTCTATTTCAAAACCAGGGTCGAGCAGCAGGCGCAACCGGTCGCGCACGAAGAGCTTTTTGTCTTCTTTCAGTTTATGGTGATACTTTGGAGCTCCACCTTTCTTGATGCGCTCGATGGCGGCGGTCAGTTGCTCACTTTTACCAGTCACTTTGCCTTCCTTAACTGTGTCCATACGGCCTCTTTGGTCAGGATTAGAATCAGAATTAGAAAGTTAATTGTAACCAGAGAATTTACCAAGCATCGAAACCTAAAGGTTGATGCAAGATTGACTCACTTTACAACAACCCCAAGAGTAGTTTTTTTGTTGAAGCAAAGCAAATGCCTGGGCATAAACCTGGGCATAAAGAGGTACGACGGGGGATTTTATGACATTTGCGTCAATTGCGGCTTTCAACTTTATGGCTGGCGCCCTTGTCAGTAGCCTGATTCTAGTCGCTAGTTTAGCTGTGCCGACCCAGGCAGCACCAGCAGCGGTAAAAAGAAGCTGGGTCTACAGCCTCTCCCAAAAGCAAGAAAATTCAGAGGTTCTCAAAATCTGGGGTGTGCCAGCCTGTGCCGCCGTAAATGGAGCCAATCCCAAAGGTACTTACGTTACTGGTCTAATAGGATACGGCCTCGGTGAAGATCTGAAATTACAGGTTGGCGATGTACTGCTGTCAATCAACGGTCGAGTTATTACCAGCGCCAGAGATGCCGACCGGATTCTCGATAATATGCCAGGCGGAGAGGTTAAAGCCGTAGTGGCACGTCAAGAGAACGGTCGCGTCTTTCTGTTGCAACCCCGCACCATGTTTGCGCCGCGGACAAACAGGAGCGCCAGCTCTAGTTCGGGTTCGGGCTCTGGTTCTGATTCTCAAGATGTCGATGTCACTGCCAATTCACGCTCAGAAGGCAATGGCATGTATTCCTCTAGCTATAGGGCCGCCCGTGATATCAAAAAAAGCACTGTCAGCAACGAGTCAATGGCAGGGTTAGAGAGCTATATGTTTGAACTAATCAATAATGATAGGCAAAAATTTGGACAACAAAAACTACGACAGAGCTCAAGCTTGAGTCAAGTAGCACGAAAATTTGCCCAGGACATGGCCACCCGCAATTTCTTCGACCATACTGACCCCAGCGGTAACACACCTCATATGAGGGCACGGATGGCTGGGTTAAGCTGTTTGGTCTTCGAAAACATCTCTGTAAACTATGGCCCCCTGAGCTGGAAGGATATGATCAAAGGAGCACAGGCTGAAATGATGTCAGAGCCGGCGGGGGATCCCCATAATCACCGCGGCAATATTCTTAATCCCGACGCCGCCGTAGTAGGTGTAGGCATGGCAGTAGTCATGCCTAACAAGATTTACTGCGTTCAAGAATTCAGCCCCAGTGAAGTACCCTAGACTAAAGCACTAAACTGAAGCACTAAATTGAAGTGCTAAATTGAAGCACTAAATTGAAGTACCATGAAAGGTCGGTGACCACTCCCCCGAACGGCCACCTATTATCTAATACGTAGCAACAAGCGATAAAGTTCAAGCTTTCAAGGAAATTTTAGTGGATAACATTTTGGTGCTCAATTCAGGCTCCCAGAGTGAAAAAATTGCAGTTTTCAAAAGAGACGGGGAAAGGCTTGAAGTCGTCTATTGCGGCCAGGCCGACATTGCAGCAGACAGACAAGATAAGCGACCAGAAGCAATCGCAGCTTTAATTGCCAAAAGCCCAGTGGCAGCCGAACAATTTAACCTGGTTGGCCACCGTATCGTTCATGGTGGCAGCCAATTTCAAAAAAGTCTAATTGCCAACCAAGACGTTCTTAATAGTCTCAGTCAACTGAACCAACTAGCACCGTTACACAATCCGCCGGCCATTGCCGGTGTGGAAGCCAGCCTTAAGCTTTTTCCCAAGGCTAAGCAAATACTAGTATTTGACACCGCTTTTCACAACACAATGGATCAAGCCCATTATTTGTATCCACTGCCTCTGGAGTGGCAAAAATACTCCATCAGAAAATACGGTTTTCATGGCATTTCTCATAAGTTTTGCAGCGAGGAAGTAGCTCGTCAACTAGGCAAAAAACTGACTGATGTAAATATGCTCAGCTGTCACTTGGGCGGCGGTTCTTCAGTATGCGCAATAGCAGCGGGCAAAAGCATCGACATAACAATGGGCTTCAGTCCCCTTGATGGCGTCATGATGGGCACTAGATGCGGTGCCATTGATCCGGCCATAATTATTTATCTGCTAAAGAACGAGAAGCTCTCTCTGAAAGAAATTGATATTGCCTTGAATAAACAATCTGGCATGCTCGGTGTTTCTAAATTGAGCAGCGATATGCAGGAAATACACAAGGCCATTGCCAGCGGCAATAACCAAGCCAAACTGGCCCATCAAATGTTTTCGCTGTCAATCGCCAAAGCAATCGCAGCCATGAGCACCAACTTTACTCGACTGGACGCCATTGCCTTCACTGGAGGCATAGGTTTTCACGACCCGATAACCCGCGCGGCCATTTTACCCCAGGGCAATTTGCTTGGGCTAGAAATTGATAGCGCTCTCAACCAAAAGCCCGAGGCAAATGGTTTGATATCAAACAAAAATTCGACTTGTAAAATTTTTGCCGTTGCCGCCAACGAAGAATTGATGATCGCCCAAGAGTGCCTGGCATTCAGCGATTAGGAGTGGTTAACTCGAGTAATCATCCTTAAGGATGACCGCAAGGGTGACAAAAAATCGGCATAGATGATGATGCCCTCTCGGTAACAATTGACGATTATAGTGTAGGTACCATGGGTTATTGCCGTGATTGCATTGGCATTGAGGAGAGAACGATGAACGGTAACAAGTTTTCCAGCGCAGATCTGCACAAGTCAGACGTTGAGGCCATCGATTTTGGACTGGCTGTTCTCTCACCACGCTGGACTAGTGAAATTTTGATTGATCTATCGGCTGGAGCAAAGCGCACCACGCATATGCTTAGAGATCTTCCAGGCATCAGCGCTAAGACTCTGTGCCAAAGACTAAGACGATTGTGCGAACTACAACTGGTAAACCGCACAACCTTCCCTGAAGTGCCACCAAGAGTGGAATACAATTTAACAGCCAAAGGCGAAGAGTTGACCTCTGTACTGTCAGCCCTGAAAGTATTAGGCAAAGAACTAATCACCGCATCACAAAACATTAGCGGTCGTAAGCGCGGCTTAAAAGATGTGCGCTTAGAAACGAAAGAGAATGCAAAAGAGAGCACCACATCAGTAGAGCAAGAACTTGGCCTATCGCCAGAACATAGCGCTCTTATGACCCTTGAACACGAAGTTCCTACTCACTTTTTGAACAGTGCGCACTCTTAACGATAGTGACAGAGCAAGGCGCCGACTTCATCACGTCTTCTGTTACTGAACCTAGCAGAAGACGATTGAAGCCCTTGCGGCCATGAGAGCCCATGACAATTAAATCAGCTTTCCATTCTTGGGCTAGATCGACAATCTCGGCCTTTGCTGGTCCGGCGATTACTTTGGTGTCAATTTGATTGGTCAAGACGCTCTTTAAATCACCGAGAACAACTTGTAGTAATGCTTCTGACTGAGTAAAGGCAGCTCCTTCATCAGGAGTATAGGCTGCTGGTATATAAGCAATTCCAATGTCTACCGGTATTGGCTCAACCACATGAACCAGCAGGAAACTATCGTCCTTGTTCCAGGGTCTCTCTTTTATGTAGTCAACAGCAGCTTTAGAACACTCAGAGCCGTCAATGGGAATCAATACACGCATATATACCTCTTAGCTGTCTTTGCTGAGTGACGCTTAGGTTATGAGCCTAAGCTTCTAGTTTAGCCTCTTTTCTACACCAAGAATTTCTCAAGCTCAAGATTGGTCTTCGCGACGACTAAACTTGCGCCTGACAATTTGCACCGAGCACGGTGCATCGCGCAAAACATCTTCAGCAATACTACCTAGCACTAATCGATTTAGCCCTTGCCGCCCCTGAGAGCCTAACAGAATCAAGTCAGCGCTCCAGTTCTTAGCACACTCGATGATAGCCTGCTTAATCGGACCACTCAGACAGCGCGTCTCTAATTTATGCTGGGGCAGATAATTGTGCAATAGCTCTTTGGCCTCGCTAACAATGCGCTCTGCCTCAGAGTTAAAAGTTTTGTTGGGGCTGGTCATGGCACTGGCCATGCTCATGTCACCGCGATCGACATCAACGACACTTACTATCAAAAACTCATCATCCTCAGCCCAAGGCCGAGATAAAGCAAAATCAATTGCCCTTTGAGAACTGCTAGAGCTGTCAAGCGAAATCAGGATCTTCATATTTGTCAGCGACCGTAAATTAGTCATAGGTGCAGATAGTAAGTTCAAGAGCATTCTACCTGATTGTTCAATTTGAACCCTTTCAGATATTAGGAAGCAGAATCGCAGCAAGCAAATACCCATTAGTGGGGGAATCACTCTTATCGCCGGTCATCTTATTAGTTAGAATCAGCAAAAGAATTCGAGATAAGAACCATCGAAGAAGTTAAAAGCCATTCTAAGTCTGCCACCTATTTCCTGGCCGCTATCTGCGTGGCCGGTTATTTGGCCGAAATCGCCCTGGGCCTAAACTGGCTCAACCCTGACAGTTCAAGCCTAATCAATTCTGGGGCCAATTTTGCACCAACTACCATTGGTCGAGGGGAATACTGGCGGCTACTGGTATCAATCTTTCTCCATGCCGGCATCTTCCACCTAGCGCTCAATCTTTACGCTCTGATCGGCTTTGGCCCCATGGCAGAATCGGCCCTGGGGCGATGGCGCTTCGTCTTCATTTTCATTTTAAGCGGCGTGGTCGGCGGTCTGTGCAGCATGTTAGCCAATCCAATCACAACATCTATCGGCTGTTCTGGGGCAAATCTAGGCATCATTGGCGCCCTAATGCTCTCCTCTTGGCTTAAGCGCGCCGAACTATCAGCTCGCCTGAGCCGACCACAATTACTTTTGTTGGCTATTTTCTTGCTCTACAGCCTGTTGCTAGGTCTAAGTAGTACATATATAGACAATGGTGCCCACCTCGGTGGCTTCATCACAGGCATGTTCGCCAGTCTATTGCTCACCAAGCCAGCCAATAGGAAGGTCTACTTCTTTAACTCAGCTCCAGCTAAAGCCTTAGCCCTAACAGCGATAGTTCCTGTACTGATTGCCATCGATCAAAAACGCATAGATAATAACAGCGACGTCAAGTGCTGCATTGAACACATGGACGCCATCGCCTTGCTAAAGGAAAAGAAGTATTTTCACGGCATAGAAAAACTCGATGCCGCTCACGCCTTCAAACCAAGCGATACTTCGGTGCTTGCCGATCGAGCGCGAGCCCTGGTTGAAATAGGTCGCTTCGACAAAGCCCTGGCCGATATCGATAAAGTAATTGAGCAGCATCCGAAAGATAGGCTAGCTCTAATGAACAAAGCCAGCATCTACCACAAAATGAACGAAGATCACTTGGCCATAGCTGAAATGGACAAAGCCATTGCTTTAGAAGCGAAGCCAACAGGACTGATTGGCATCTTCAGTAGCTTTCAGAATATTTTTTCAACCACAGGCAAGCAAGAAGAGTCTACTTTTTACAACAATCGGGCCTGGTTCAAGCTGGCCAGCGGCGATATCGACAGTGCTTTAGAAGACTGCAATCAAGCGATCAAAATCAACCACAGTTCTAGCACCGCCTACGACACCAGAAGTTTGGCCTATTATCTACAAGGCAAATATCAACTGGCCGATCAAGATTTAGTCAGCGCCATCCGTTGCAACAATAAAGATGGAGCCTTCTACTATCATCGCACCTTAACGCTAATGGCCCTTGGCAAAGCGGCAGATGCAAAAGCAGCACTGGCCAGATACCGTAAGCTTGACTATAAGCCAGAGGCGTGGGAACCTAAAGTTCCTGCCGATATCAATTAAAGAAGGAATATTATGCAACTGCTCAAAGACAAGATCCTCAAAGAAGGTAAATATCTGGGCAAAGGCATACTCAAAGTCGATTCATTCATGAATCACCAGATTGATCCGGCCTTGATGAATGAAGTGGGCAAAGAGTTTGCCCGGCGCTTCAAAGACTTGAAAGCTACGCGCATACTCACAGCTGAAACTAGTGGTATTGCCCCGGCCCTAGCCTGTGCAATGATTCTAGAATTGCCTCTTGTTTTTGCCAGGAAACACAAACCTGTGACAATGGCCGCCAACCCTTTCACAGAACGGGCAGAGTCGCACACCAAAGGTTCGGTGGTTGACTTGATTGTATCTCCTGAGTATTTAAAAGCAGAAGATAGAGTAATTATTCTCGATGATTTTCTTGCCAGTGCCAGAACTATCAAAGCTCTTGTTGCTATCGTAGCTTCAAGCGGAGCCGAGCTTGTCGGCATAGGTGCTGTAATTGAAAAGAGTTTTGAAGGCGGTCGAGACGCACTCAAATACTTGAACATTCCAGTCGAATCACTAGCAGCCATCAAAAGTTTTGATAACGACCAGATCAACTTCTAGTAAAAATTTCTAGTGAAAATTTCTCGCCGGTAAATAAACACCATCAGGCATAGAGGGCATAGAAGAAATCGATGGCAATGGTGGCAATAATTCAAAATGCCGGGCAATAACATTGCAGACACCTTGATCAAGTTGTAATAGTCCATGCACTTGAATCAATGATCCGGTAACAACCAGCTCGCGATAAATCTCAAACAACTTCGGCTTAATTATGACATTGGCCATGCCTGTTTCATCTTCCAGAGTAAGAAAAACAAATCCCTTGGCGGTCTCTGGGCGCTGCCTGCAAATTATCCCCCCAGCCACAATGACATCATCACCATCTTCTTGGCTATACAAAGCAAGACAAGAATGAATTTTTCGAGACTTGGCCCAGTCTCGATAAAAAGCCATCGGATGTTTATTGGTTGACAAATTCATCGTACGATAATCTGCCACCACTTCTTCCAATTCTGTCATTGACGGCAGCTCGACTGGAGCTTCGTAAAGACAATCAATTTCGCCCCCTCCTTCTGCTTCGATATCATCAACATTTGCGCTGGCATTAGCGATTAAGGCTTCTAGCAAAGGCATTGATCTCTTCGGTCGCAAGAGAGATAGAACACGCCATAAAGCCTGTCTTCGCCCTGGGCAAAGAGATTCAAAAGCACCGGCTTTGGCAAGCATTTTCAAATCACTGGGCATAAGCCCGCTGCGTGATACAACATCTTCTACCGAAGTAAACAAACCACCTTGCAGTGCAACGGCTAGAGCAGCCTGACTAGTTGGCCCTAGACCCTCGACAAAACGCAAACCTAAACGCACAGCAAAGCCATGACTATCAGCATTTGAATCAAGAATCTCTAGAGGCTCAAGAGTACAGTTCCACAGGCTATGTGCTAAATCAACGGGTCGCACTTCAACACCGTGCCTAACGGCATCTCGAATTAAAGAAGCCGGGCTATAGAACCCCATGGGCTGAGCGTTCAATATGGCACAGCAAAACTCAACTGGATAATATAGCTTCAAGTAAGCGGAAGCATAAACGAGTAGCGAAAAAGAAGCAGCATGACTTTCAGGAAATCCATAATTCGCAAATGCTTGCAACTGATGGGTAATAGTTTCAATTGCCAATTCAGAGAAACCATTCTTCTTCATGCCGGCCGAGAGGTCGCCGCAAAGTTTTGCCATTTTCTCTTTCGAGCGTTTATGACTCATTACTTTGCGCAACTGATCAGCTTGCGAAGGTGTAAAACCAGCAGCAGTAACAGCAAGTTTCATCCCCTGCTCTTGAAACAAAGGCACACCAAGAGTACGTTTCAAAATTGGCTCAAGGCTGGGATGAAGATAAATCACTTCTTCTTCACCCCGTCGTCGACGAAGATAGGGATGAATAATATTGCCCTGAATAGGTCCAGGCCGCACAATAGCAATCGAGACAATAATATCGTAGAAGCAAACGGGCTTGAGCTTGGGCAAAATATTCATTTGCGCCCGCGACTCTACTTGAAATACGCCCACAGTATCGGCCTTTTGCAACATCATATAGATCTGCTCATCAGCCATATCAAGGCGCCCGATATCAATATCGAGACCACGATGCTGAGTAACTAATCTCAGACCCTCTTGAATCATTGTCAGCATTCCTAGACCAAGCAAATCAATCTTGATTAATCCCACCAGATCAATATCGTCTTTATCCCACTGAATCACAGTGCGCTTCTCCATGGCAGCACTTTCAACTGGTACAATCTCACCAATTGGTTGACCCGATAAAACAAAACCGCCCACATGAATAGAACGGTGACGCGGCAGCTGATGCAGACCGGCTATGACCTTAATCAACATCTTCACGCGGTGATCATTGATGTCAAAACCCAGGCGCTCTAAGCCACCATTTGCCAACTTCATCGCAGCATCATAAGCCTCACTATGACTAGCCTCACGAGAGAGTAAGTCGGCCTGTTCTTGAGAAAAGCCAAGCACGCGGGCAGCATCACGGGTAGCAGAGCGACCACGATAGGTTATAACCTCGCAAACCATAGCAGCATGGGCGCGACCATACTTCTCATAGACATACTGCAATACCTGCTCTCTTTCCTGGTGAGCAATATCAAGGTCAATATCTGGCGGCTCATGGCGACCTTCAGAAAGAAATCTCTCAAAGAGTAAATCCATGCCAATTGGATCAACTGCTGTAATCATCAAGCAATAACAGACAGCCGAATTAGCAGCAGAGCCTCGCCCCTGAACCGCTATTCCATTAGAGCGAGCATAACGAACGATATCCCACATAATCAAAAAATAGGGAGCTAACTTCAGCTTATTGATCAAATTCAATTCATGATTCAACTGCTTGCGATGCTGCTCTGTAATATCGACATAGCGCTTGGCTGCGCCAGACCAGACTAATTGCTCTAGCAGCCCGGGATAGCTTATGACCGTTGATAGAAGCTTGCCTTCGTGCTCAATTTGCACCATATCAGCTGTCTTATCGGTACTCTCTGTCTTATCTGTACTCGAGATAGCAGAAATCCCACAATATTCAGCCACTTCTTCATTACAGGTAAAAGACGGCAATGGTGGTTCCAGCCAACCAAGCCGAAACTGACAGCGTTCAGCAATTGCAAGTGTATTCTTTATACCAATAAGATTATCGCGCCAGAGATGAGTCATCTCTTCTGGCGATTTCATATACCAACTGCCATTGGGACGAAGTCTTGTACCTGCATTTGCCAGCGTGACTTTATGTTTTAAGCAAGTGAGAACATCATGCACAATGCGCCTTTCGCTAGTGGCATAATGGACATTATTAGTAACTACCCAACTGACTCCAGTGGAACTAGACATCTCAATAATCTGACGAACAATCAGTGCTTCTTGGGTAATAAAATGATTGCCAACTTCAAGATAGAAGTCTGAACCAAAGACCTCGACAAAACGCTTTAACAGCCGGCGCGCTGCCATTGTATCGTCGCGTGCCAGAGCCGCTGGGATTGCTCCATGGTGACAACCAGAAAGTGCTAATAACCCACCAGCATGAGCAAATAATTGCTCATAACTTACACGTGGACTGCCCCGCTCGCGTTCCATCCGAGCAAGAGTAATTAAGGCACAGAGATTGCGATAGCCAGAAAGATCTTGCACCAATAGAATTAAGTGTGAGTTATCTTCAAGAGTAAGTTCAGCACCAATTATTCCAGGAAGCGAAAGCTCTCGAGCAGCATGGGCAAAGCGAGGAATGCCACCTAAATCATCATGATCTGTAATTGCCAGAGCGGCAAGACCCAACTCTTTAGCCCGACCAACTAAATCTTCGGGATTAGAGGCACCATCCAAGAAGGAAAACCCAGAGTGGCAATGAAGTTCGGCGTATCTAAACAACTTACACCTAAAGATAATCTCTCACTCGGAATGGTCTTGCCTAGTCGAACTTATGCTTAGTCGAACTTTCTGACTTAGTCGAACACTCCTTCCACAAACCACCCTCTTTCTTGATGATCATAGACAAGTAAAACGGTCATCAGTGCCGGCAAAATTGATCGAATTCCACTCTTAAGGCCCGCTCTTGAAAGCATTGCTACTTCAGGCTTCTTCTCAATCAAAGCAACATAGTATGACTTGCGAACAGGTTTTTCCCACCACATACCAGAGATTTTCTCCGGAGTAGTTATTTGATTTACGTGATACCAATTTCCTCTATAAGTAATGGCAGCAGGTCGAAATGGCGTGTATCTATCAACTTCAGAACTAGACTCACTCTTCTCTTTAAATTGAACGAATACCGGCATTGCCGGCAGGTGACGCTTAAGCACCAATCCTGGCATCAAGCAGTCCTTTCTAGATTTTTTAGTAGTTAAAAGGGCAGTGTGACTAAGAAATACCTCATGAACGGGAGTAACTGAATTAGCATTTGCAATAAAATCTGATTGACCAACAACAGGAATCCAAACACCAGCTAGTTCTGGCAAATACTGATCATTTAGGACCGGTTTAACAAGAGCTTCTTCACCAAGTCTAGTAATGAAGCGCTGCAGCAATAGCAAAACTGGCTCGGAGCTATCATCAAGTTCATCACCGCCTGTTAGTAACAGCTCTTCTCTTGAAAAATTGGAATTCTCAGACGGGGAAATGGTCGCTTTCGTTTGTTCAAAATACTCTTTTGAAAATCTTGAAACGCCGAGGTAAATTGCAGTGAACTCGCGTCTTAGCTGCTTCGATTCAAGGGAAAGCCTTAATACATCTAACAAGAACTTACTGTTACTAGAAGAACGAATAAGCTTAATGGTGCGCTCATCGAACTTATCGTTATCATTAAAGAAACAAACAGTAAGCTCGTCAGCGCAAAGACCATCAGTCTGCAAATCACGAGTCAAGCGCTCTAGCATTGTCTTAAAAATGAACAAAGTATCGCGCAATGATTCAGTAGCAGAGCCGATATCAATAGTGCATTGATACTGTTTTTCTTGAACCGGTAGCGCCGGCTGAGTACTATCTCTGCCACAAGCTAGTTCATAAGCACTTATAACGCTACTATCAAAACGTCCTATATATGATGAAACCGGCACCTCCGTAAACTGACCAATTGTTCTTATACCTAACTCTTTTAAATTTCCCTTCACCTCTTCCTCGACGGGCAGGAAGTCGATAGAAAGAGGCGAAAGGAAAACTGTATCGCAGTCTGGGGTAACTATGTACCAGCGCTTCGTCTTAGAACGACTGGCTACCCTTGCTGCAAAAGCGCTATCAGCGAGGCCAATACGGCCGTCGACAAAACCGTAACGACTAGCCAACTTAAGTACATCTCGACAAAGCTTATTTTCGCCGCCCAGGCGATTAAATCCTTCAGCGTCAATGTAGAAAAGTCCTGATTCACGAGTGCTAACACGTGGAGACGCGGCAATAAGTTCCCTTGCCAATTTCTTTTGCGCACTCTTGTAAAACTTGTCATCATACTCTCTCCAAACTATGTGAGAACAAATTGCTCTTGCTTCAGTGAACGTCATACCAGGGCGAATATTGGCGCGCTCGGCTTCTCGCGAGCAAACTAGAACTTTTGCCCGACCAATACTGCTAGAAAACTGCAACGATTGATTTTGATTTTTTGAACTAGCGAGAAGAACTAGAGCTTTACCTTTAAGCTCGGGCTCTAGTTTTTGATGTACTGCGATCTGGAACTTTGGGATGCGTAAACAAGCGATTCTGCACATATGAAGCCACAGATACCTCAATATTTTCAGCCATACCATCCCTCAAAATCGAACCTTTTATCGTCGGCATAATAGTGGCGATGTCATCACTATGACCAGTTAATCCCAGTTCGAAATGTACCGGTCTTGCGAAATTGAAACTCAGTCTCGAGTTTGTGCCCCAGCTTGCCGACTGAGCAAAAGAATCATCATCTTTAAGCACTATTAGTGAGGCTTTCGATCGCTCTAAGGCCCTTTGCAATCTTGCATAGAAGTTGCTTGTTATGATGTTCCTCTCGCCCAAATCTAGAATGACCACATCAAAAACACGAGAACGAATCAATTGTTCGCATGCCCAGAGTGAATCTTTCACATAGTCTCGCTTAACGGCAGAGTCGATATTACTTCTTAGAACCCAGAATCTACCTTGCTTTTCGTCTTTTGCATTATTCAAAAAACACCAATCAGAGGCCAGTAATCTGTCAAAGGTATCTATATAAACTACATTCAAACCAGTGGCACACCAATTAGCGCAAATCGAGCGCAAAACTGTTGTTTTTCCGGAAGAAGAAGTACCAACCCACTCAGTAACCCGTCGCTTCAGAAGACCAGCCGAACGGCCAAAGTCAATTTGCTCTATACCAGTTTTAAGAGTGCGACCTACCTCACCTCCAGATAGCCACTTCCCCGGAAACAGATGTTCAAGCTCTTTCTTCAAATTAGCGACAGTAACTGCACCAACCATAAGCGCTACGGCGGCCTCCTTTCTGTATTCAATTCATTTGCCCGATGAAGTAATTAAACCATACGCTCGTATGGTAGTCAACCTTTTTCTTTTGCCTTTGTATGGTAAATCTTCCCGCTACTGCATACAAACCACCGCCAGCGTATCGCTCAATAGCCCCTTGCGGATATACCAATCGGCCGCTGTATGGTAGTCGACAGCCAAACCCATTCCTTTATATGGATGAATAAATCAATAGATGGAAAAGATGGTGATTATTTTAGTTATCGCTGGATTGGCTTTGGGCAATCACCAATAGAGGGAGACCATATCTAAAATTCGAAATTTGTATACAAAACACTTTTGGTAAACTAAAATGACTGATGGCAGCCTGAGGATCCCCCGTTGATTACGCAAACTACCGAATACGCCTTGCGCGCTGTGGTGTTTTTGGCAATGAGCGACGGGCAAGCACATACTACGGCTCAAATTGCAGATGGTACTAAGGTGCCAACTGCATATTTATCTAAAGTACTGCAGTCGTTAAGCCGAGCAGGCTTAGTTTCGTCTCAACGAGGATTGGGCGGAGGATTTACCCTATCGGTGAATCCCTCAGACCTTTCTATCTTAGAAATAATCGAAACAGTCGATCCCATACCACGCATTCACTCCTGCCCCCTCGGCCTAGCCGAGCATGGCGGCGCAATGTGTTCGCTGCACAAACAACTTGACGAGGCCCTTGCCCTGGTAGAAATATCGTTGGGCAAATCAAGCATAAGAGATCTAATTGAAGCACCAACGAGAGTTGGTCTCTGCACTATGAAAAAGAAGAGACGAAAAGCACAAAAAGCAAAGAAACGAATCACTTAATGACGATGCGACAGCGTTTCTTCTTCTTCCAGCCCTTCCGGGTCTTCAACTTAAAGCAGACAAAAGCCTTTAGCTGTTCTACCGTCAAATTATTAGCTAAAACCTGCCAGAGAACCTTACGAGGTTTGCTGGCGTAGCCATAGCTCAAATCAAAATATTGCATTAGCTCAAGTGCTTCTTCCCGCCAGAGAAGCTGTGCCATGGCTAAAGGATCAAGCTCATAACTGCGACGTGCTGGCCAGATTTCATTGGCAAATGGCTTGCCGTCTTTCATGCCGACGGATATCAGACCCCAGCAGTCTGGAACAATCTTAACTGCATGTTCCACATGCTTCTCGTCAGCAACCAAAGTCATCTTCTCAAAAACTTTGCGATAGTGTTCCTGCTGATTGGGCAAGCGAATCAAATTGTCCGAAGCCGACTTTATTTCATAACCGTGCAGTGTGTCACTAATAACAGCAACATCAACACGCACCACGCCGCGCAACAACTCAAGCTCATCGACGACACGACTGTTAGGGTTCTCACCCAGCACCTTTTTGATCTCGGTGCGATAAAGCAGTCTGCGAACATCTAATTCTTTCAGGATAATAGCCTCAGAAAAGGCAAAGCCTTACAATTAGACCATACTAGTAGCTTGACTGATGCGAATTAGCAATTAAATCGCTATCGTCAGGTTCTACATTGACACTTGCAGTAGCTAAAACAAGCATGGCGAATACAAGACTCCAGCCAACAACTTTCTTCAACACGATAGTTCTTTCTAGTATTAACAGTATGCATTTTTATTATTTGGCGAGGGTTCGACCCTTACGGCAATAAATTGCGGCAGTGAGCGGGAAGCCCCTCTGGAAATAATATATAGCATGGCCCAATGGCACCACCGACAGGGTCAGCCACCACTTGGCTTTCAAGAACATAACGGTGTGGCTATTAGCACAGCTAATCAAGAGGATAGAATCTATTTTCGTTGTTTTTTTATCAGATCCTGGATAATGTCAGGGTTCAATAGAGTCAATATATAGATGAAGATGTCAAAACTAGCAGTATCACTCTCAGTATCATTAATATCTTTAGCATCCATAATGGCACCGCAAAATATCGGCTGCCAGGCTCAAGAAATTCAGGCGGCTAAAAGCAACGAGCCAGAGGGTGCACTAAAAGGTACGATAGAAGGCACTCTAAATATTGACGCACAAGGCTTCAACAGCACGCCAGTAGATATAGCCTTGTTCAAATCAAGTCAAAAAACTAATCCATATCGCCAACAATCGATTAACACAAAAGATGGTAAGGCAAGGGTCACTTTCACTCAAATTCCCCTAGGTGACTATGCCATTAGGGTTAGTACCATAGGCAAGAAAGTAAAAGTAAAACTCACAGCCGACACATATTCACAAAATGAAGACCGCATCTTTGGGCCTATCTGGAAGAAAAATCAATTTCATATGAACAAAGCCGAGATGACAGTCGTGCTTACGGCAATCAAATAGTTCGCTGCCAGAGCAAGGGGAAGAGAGGATGGTCCATGCTGGCTCCAGCAGACAACTGTTCTTGCAAACCAGGAAATTCAGGGGATGTCACCCATGGCCGTGGGGCGTGCACCACATCGTCGCCTAAAAATCGAGCAGAGAAAACTCGTCTGCGGCGATCGCCATCGACTGGCCCGGCGGCATGAAGAGTGAGCATATGAAAGCAAACAACATCACCTGGTTCAACTTCCCAACCCAAAATAGGGAAGTTCTCTGGTGCCCCATCAATATCGGGCAGTTCAGCTAAGCTGCCGTCCGGAAACCATTTGGCTTGGTTATCACGAAAAGAACGGGGCATGAGCCATGGCCCCAGATGTGAGCCAGCCACAAGCTCAAGAGTAGAATGCCGAGCAACTGAATCTACGGCAATCCACATGCTGCAATTCTGCTTGCCATCGATATTGTAATAAGGCTGATCTTGGTGCCAAGGGGTGCGCTGCCTTGTGCCCGGCTCCTTCACTAGCAAGTGATCATGATAAAGTCTGGTAGTTGAACTTTGCATCAATCTTCCGGCCACCTCTCCAAGCTCAGACTCGAAGAGCAACTGTTTATAGTAAGAATTTGTCTGCCAATTACAAAAATCTTCTACAAAGTAACCAGGATCATCAGCATTACTTGCTACTTTAGCTCGCGGGCTCAAAGCTTGCAGATTGGTCTCTATTCCGAGCCTAAGCAGCTCGATCTGAGCAGCGCTAAGCAAACCACGAATACAAATGGCACCATCCCGGGCATAATCGTCGATCTGATGCTGAGAAACGCGTACCATGTCACATCTTCTATATTACTGCGCTAAATCTGCTCGACCTTTGGAGAGCAAAAATTGGTTTAGGGCTTGCTGCAAATCAACACCATTCATTTGTGGCACTGGCGTAAACGGTCCGACGCGAGTGAATTTGCTCTCTAAGGTGCCATCGCGCACCGGTTGACCACTATAGGTAAAGACACGATTGGAGCTTCTATTTTCCATCTCGCCAGCACTGACTAAGAAATAGTGATTGAGAGACTCTTGCTGGAACATGTCGGCTACTTGCCCGGTGGGATAGGTCTCGGTAATCACATAGTGTGTGCGAGTAGAAAGATTAACTGGAGTTGACTGCTCACAAATTTGCTGCACAGTCATAAACTTCACTTGCTTGCCATTAGAGACACTATCTCTTTCAGATGGCAAAATATTGACGTGCCAGACATTACCAGCTTTATCAAGTTGGTGACCCATGTGCACAACCATTTCATTGTCCATCCAGGCACCGCTCGCCCTCTTCATGCCTGTGCGCAAATCAGTGACGTCCAAAGTGACATCTCCCCGTTTAGACCAGGAGCCGGCCATCACTTTTGGTATCTGGAACCACTCAATTACCGGCTGTTGGGGCTGAGGCCTCTGCATAGAAGCCGATTGCTGATATAGATTTGAATGGGCTGGATCGCTCTGACTGGTTTCTAGTTGATAGCCACCACGATAGTTGCCATTGCTCTGCCCCTGGCTATAACCACCATGAGAATAGCCAGGAACATAAGTATTGGAAACTGAAGGAAGATAATCAGAATGCTCAATACCAGCCTGAAGAGTCTCAGCCAATGCAGCTTGACTAAAATTGAGAGCAAGAATTAGCAATAGCGAAACGGCAATTTTTGTCATAAGGAAATTTACCAGTGCTTCAGGCGGCTCAGGCCGTCTTCAACTTGCTTTATCAACTGACGACGTTCTGGAGTCTCTGAAGTTTTCTTAGCCTGCTCAAGAGATTGCTTGAGCAGCTCTTTTCCTTTGCGGAAATTCTGTTGCTGCAAATAGCTGCTGCCCAGCCCCGCCAATACCTGAGCATAATTAAGAGTCATAGCTTCAACTACACCCTGGCTTCCCAGCTTTTTAGCAAACTTTGATTTCTCAATAGACTCAAAAAATTTGCCAAATTGCTCAATAGACTTTTCGTTCCATTCAATCGACTTAGGCAAATCGCCTTTGGCTTGATAGGACATCCCAACATAAGTACAGAGCACAGCCAGACTATGGTCTTTGGGATTCTTCGCAGTAATATCTTCATACTGAGTGGTACCAAATTCGATAATTTGATCAAAGTCTTGCTTCGCCATCATTTGTTGAATAATGGCTTGGCTAGCCCAAGAAGCACGATCTGGGAGAATTGATTTGAATTTGAGAGCCCAGGTACAAATCTTGAGCTGCGCAGAAAAGGCATTAGTACGCCCTGCTACTGTTGCCGCCACCACAAAGGCAGCGGTAAAAGCAGCTCTAACGGCAAAGAGCAGACCAACAAGAAGAGCAGCCATCAAGGCTGTATTCAACCAGTTTTTAGCTAAATAAGCTTCGTGGAGGTTTTGTCCTACGAAATAGAAAAGCAGAATATTGATGATTGTGCCAACAATCAAGATGGTGGCAAAAACAGCATAGACGACCTTATCTTGCCCAGGATTTTCAACCGGTATTGGCGGTGCTTCTATTTGTGGCGCCTTCGGTTGTTTAGTGCGAACCTGGCGACCGGCTGAAGGATGATGAGACACTGATTTTTTGGCCATTACATTTACCGTTTATCTGTCCTGGTATCTATTCTTAATAAGAGATTTTAGTTAGCGTTTCTTTGCTTCTTTCTCTTTCTGTTTAGCAGCCTTGTCTTTTAGCCTGGCGTTATCTTTGACCATTTTCTCACGCTCTTTTGATGGCATGTCGGTGCGCAGAGCCAGGTAATAGTCGTACTGTTGAACAGCCTCGTAAAGCATGCTCGATTTGGGATCTTTGCTCTTCTCTAGGGCGCGGGCAAGACCAAGCCTGGCATCAGCCAAACGAGGATTGTTTGCGATCGCCTGGTGATAGCGATTGATGGCTCCGTCCCATTGATTCTTTTTGGCTAGTTCATCGGCCACTTTGCTATCAGCTAAAGCCTGTTGCCTAATGGTGGCAATCTGACTGATGCCACGATTACCGCGCTCAGGTAAACCAGAAAGAGCCAAACCCTTCTTGTAGGCCGCTTCAGCATTGTCGAGGTCTTTAATCATCAAAGCAATGTCAGCAACAGCATAGGTCTGTTTGGCATCTTGCAAATCAGCAATCACTTGTTTGACCAAATCGGAAGCCTTTTGAAAATCACCACTAGCCATAGAGGCTTCAGCGTAAGCTATACGCTCACCGTCGGTCTTTGGCTCCGCCATTGACGAGAGATCCGGCTTACTGCCTGAGAGCGACATCAATTTTGCTTTGGCTAAATAAAGCTCCATGTCATCAGGGCTAAGTTTAATAGCCTGGTCTAAAGTCTTAATAGCAGTATCATAATCGTTAGAAGCAAGCATGGCTCCCACAGCAGCTTTCTGAGCCTTCAAGAACAATGCTTGACTCAAGCCTTTAACAGCAGCGGCATTGTTTGGGCTCATCGACAGAATAGTTGTATAAGCTTTGATGGCCTCGTCTGGCTTCTCTAAGCGCAAGTTGATATCGGCGATACGCTGACGCAAATCAAGATTGTAGGGAGCTTGAGTCAGACCCGAACGCAAGTCAGCCAGGGCCAATTCAAGGTCGCCACGCTCTTCTCGGATATCAGCCATACGCAAATAAGGCTCAGCATTTTCAGGCTTGATCAAGGTCGATAACTGAAACTCTTTGAGAGCACCAGCTGTATTCCCTTGAGCAGCATAAGCCTGACCCAACATCATGCGGGTAGGCCAGCTATTCGGGAACTGCGCCAAAGAAGTATTGAGCTCATTGAGGGCATCATCTGTTTGACCAAGCTTGAGCAAAGTTGCTCCGAGACCAAAGTGAGCGCTGGAATTACCCGAATTGATAGCGATGGAGCGCTTGAAATTCTCTTGGGCCTCAGCCAGACTGCCTTGATCGAGCTTGATCTGACCTAGAGCGGCCAGGGCAGCTGAATGATTGGGGTCAAGACTGACGGCTGTGCGGAACTCACTGCCAGCATCAACCACTCGACCTTGTTCTTTATATACTTGACCTAAACTAAAGTGTGCTTCACCTGATGCCGGAGCAAGTTGTACAGCCCGCTTAGAATATTCTTCAGCTTGCTGCAACATTGATTCTTTGTTGGCTCTAATGGTTCCTGATGAAGATTGCAGGCGATTCAATATGACAGTTGCCTTGCCGGCATAAGCCAGCGCATTGTTGGGATCGCTAGCCAGCACCCGATCGAACAATTCATCAGCGCCGTCGAGCTTGAACTGCTTGGCAAGGGCAGTACCCAGACCAATTGTTGCAGCCATGTCGGCAGGATTGTTAACAATAAGCTCACGAAACATGCCTTCAGCGTCAGCGTACTTACCCTGCGATAGCAGTTTTTCAGCGGGCATAATGTCGTGCTTAACTCGCCCAGAAAGCACAGTGGGGTCAGAACTTGAGGCCCCAGGAAGCGGGGCTGGAGCATAGCCAGGATAAGAACCGGTACTGGGAACGCCTGGAACTTGCGCCAAGCCATGTACCTGGCAACCGAGCAACAGACCAGTAGCAGCTATAGCCGCCTGTGTACCTTTTCTAACCTTCATATGACCTCCTCGGACAATCGCCTAGAGCATACAACGGCCCAGGCAGCTTATGGCAAAGATGACAGGATGTTTTAAAGAGTTGAAACTTAGAGCTAGATATTAGGTAATTAGGTAATAAGGCTTTAGTACGTCTAGAATATTACTGTTAACCAAGTTGTCAGCAGGAACGGCTTTAGATGAGACTAAAGTTGGCACGTTGAGGAGACCATTTGACTGAGTCCGAAATAGCGAAGTCCCTTCCACCAAGAAAGGTTTGCCTTTCTTGCAACAAGGAATACCCACCGGAGATGATCATCTGCCCAGATGATGATACTTTGCTCACGCCACTTCTCGTTGATACCTTGATTGGCACTACCCTGGCCGACAAATATCAAATTTTGGAGAAGCTCGGCAGTGGTGGCATGGGTCTTGTCTATAAAGCCAAGCATCTTCTGATGAAAAGGCTAGTCGCGATCAAGCTGATGTTACCTCAGTTTGCAGCGAGCGCTACTGCTCTTAAGCGCTTCCGCCAAGAAGCTCAAGCGGCCAGTCATCTTAATCACCCGAACATTCTCAAAGTCTACGATTTCGGTGTTACGCCACAGGGTTTGCCTTACCTGGTTATGGACTTACTAGAAGGCACCAATCTATCCGCCGAACTGACAAAACATAACTACCTGCCACTTGAGCGTGCCCTCAAAATTTTTGTGCAAACTTGCGCTGCTCTCTACCACGCTCACCAAAAAGGTGTTATTCACCGCGATCTCAAGCCCGGCAATATTATGCTGGTAGACTACGATGGTCAAAGCGATGTGGTGCAGATTGTCGACTTTGGCATGGCAAAGATTCTCTCCGAAATGGACGGAGAAAACGAAGAGTTGACGAAAACCGGTGAAGTTTTTGGCAGCCCAATGTATATGAGCCCAGAGCAGTGCATGGGTCGTGAACTGGATGGCCGCTCTGACATTTATTCACTGGGCTGCGTCATGTATCGTACCCTTACAGGTAGACCTGCTGTGGCTGGGGCTTCAGCCATGGAATGTTTCAACAAACATGCCACCGCCCTGCCTGCGCCTTTCGCCGAAGTAGCACCAGAACTAATGCTGCCACCATCACTGGAGGCAATTATATTCAAAGCCATGGCAAAGGAAGTGCACGAGCGCCAAGATTCTATGGCCCAACTGCGCGAAGAACTATTAGCAGAGCTTGGGCAGGCCGAATTAAGCGGTTCAATGCCAGCCAACTCAGAGTCACCCCAGCAATTGAGTACAAGTCAATCGGGCTCTAGCAGCGCTTCTATTTCTTCTAGCTCCTCAGCTTCGACTGCGGCTGTAGTCAGTGCTAGTAATACAAGTAACTCGAAAGCGGAAACAGGCGAGAACTCACATACGCAGATCACTAATACTGGTGCCGTGAGACTACCAGCGCGCCAATCGCGTGTGCTAGAAAACTCCATGTCACAGATGCAACCAAGCCCTAAAGCGGCCCGCAAAGGCATGATCTGGGCATCAATAGCCGGCGTTGTAATCATTGCTTCAGCAATTGTTTTGATGCCAAAAGGTACCACCAGTAAAGATGGCAGCAAAGATCCAGATCAGAGCCCAGGTCAAGCCGATCCGGTCTCAGCTAGTGAAGACTACTCACAGCTAATTAAGCAAGGACAGTCTTCATTCGATCATGGTGATTACACCGAGGCACTGAAGAAATTCAAAATCGCCTTAGAGAAAGCTCGCAGCTCCGGCGACTATGATCGCGTGGCTGAAGTCAGAATGGCTCTGGGTCGTACTTATGTAGAGATACAAGATTTAGACGACGGACAAAAAGAGTTTCAGGAGATTCTGAAAATTCGTGAAAGCGAAAAGAAATTGACTGCTCTAGATGCCACCGAATCGATGAATGAGCTTGGCAAAATTTATCGTGCCAAAGGCCAGTTCAGCCAAGCTCAGAAGCTATTTAATCGCGCTCTTGCTATCAGACAAAATTATACCGGGCCAGATCACGCAGCAGTAGCTGAAACACTTGCTGATTTGGGAAATCTAGCTTTAGAGCAAAAACAGTTTAAAAAAGCCACCGAACTATTGGCTCAAGCAGAAAAAGTAGCCAGCTCTACTCAAGGTCTAGCTGATCTCAATCAGGCCAACATTTTCAGCGCCATTGGTCAGGCCTATCAGATGCAAGGGCAATTCGATAAAGCCACTGTTTACTATGAAAAAGCCCTGGCCATCAGAGAGAAAAGTCTGAACCCTGACAATCCTGCCATTGCCGACACTCTTACATATTTAGGCACCTTAGCCTTTGTCAAACGCGACTTTGCCAAGGCTGACTCATACCTGCATAGAGCCTTAGACATCCAAGAAAAGACCCTGAGCAAAGACGATCCGTCTATTGCCACCACTGAATTTTGCTTAGGTGTGCTCTACCAACAAACGAAAAAATATGACAAAGCCGAGCCACTGCTAGCCGATAGTCTGCGTATTCGCACCAAGGCACTAGGGGCAAATGATCCCTCGACGCAACAGACAAAACAATTGCACGATCAAGTCAAAGCTAAAATCAAAAACTAAACCGGAATAATAGTGTGCGAGAAAACACTTTCAGCCATCAGCTGTCGGCGCTTCTCTAAGTATTCCAATACACAAGTAACAAAAGTGGCATGGCTCCAAGTCAAAGGCGAAACAGACAGGGGCTCATTGTTGTAGGGATGCACTTGCTCGGCCAGGCAGCCAGAGGGCAAGGCGTGGTCGGCCACCCACTCTAACATTTCTACTGCATCTTTCAGACCATCGGCACTCTGGGCCGCAGCAATATCGTATTGCGCCAACCACATGGTGCAAATGAACCAGGGATTACCAGGAACCTTATCGACATCTTGCGAGATCTGATGATAATAATCGTTCTCATATCGAGCTAGACCACCAACTTCGGTTTTGATCCAAAGGCGATCGCGAATGGCTTTCATGGTCAGCACCACTTTCTCATCGTGGGGGCTCAAACCACCAAAAGCAAAAATGCTATACATCGCGGCATCAATAGTCATATCAAGATCGTAGCCATCAGCGGTGCGCGTTGCCATGCGGCAAAAGCGTTGCTCCTTCTCACTCCACATATGCCTAATCATAGCTTCGCGGGTTTCTTCTGCCGCCTTCTTATATATTTCAGCACGTTCTACTTCACCGAGGGCTTGAGCAAAATTATACGCACCAGTCAAACCGGCAATCACACTACAAACAGTAAACATATGAACGCCATAACGCTCTTCCCATAGATCATACGAAGGAAGGGGAAGCTTAGTCTCAGGGTCGCGGAATTGCACGAGGAAATCAGCACCATGCTTGATCAGATGAACAAACAGGGAGCGCACAAATTCGATGTCTCTGAATTTTCTAAAATGTTGCCAGAGCGACCAGAGCACAAGAGCTGTCTCATCTTCTTGAATGGGCAAATCGAGCTTGCCGTCACGCAGCCAAGGGTGCCAACTTGAGGCTACCGATTTATCAGGATTATACTTGTGCAGCAAGTAGCCTTCTTCTTTCATCACATCGCTGCAGAAACTGAAGAAGCGTTGAGTAAGGTCAATATAGCCAGCTTTTGTCAAAGCATGAGCCACCAATGCGCCATCCCTCGGCCACATATATGAATAGGTATCACGGGCAAACTGAGTGATATCATGATCGTTTGCCGCAATAATGGCACCACCATTATCAATTTGCGATCTAATCACCAATAGACTGCGTTTGTATAGTTCTACCACCTTAGGTGGCAAACTCAAGAAATCAACGTGACCAGGATTTACCCAAAGACGCCAGTAATTCTGATTGCGCGGCACAATATGCGAAAGCTGCTGCTTCTTCACTGCAGCATCAAGAGCTTCCACTTCCTCATAGTTACGACCAAAGCACATCCAATAGTAACCAACATTTTCGCCGTTGGCAGCAACATCAAGATGCACTGAAACAGTAGAGTCAACTGAGCCCTGCGCAATAGCAAAGCAACCGAGCTCGCCATCCTCAGCGTCTCTAAAGGTTCCTTCTAAGCCGGCCATATTCTTTTTACCGACGGCCCACTGCTGAACTCCAACTTTTTTATGGCTACTGGAATTAATCAAAAACCAGCGATTTTTCTTGTAGTGAATTACTGAAGAAGTTCTCGGGTCGTAGAAAGCTGTATCGCCAACATCATTTTCGGCAATACTAAAATCTTGATGGAAGAAAATTCTGACATCGCGAGCCTTGCCGCTCAGGTCTTTGACGTGCAATTCGCGCAAGAAGAAGTTAGAGAAGAAATCGACCATGTCGTGGACGACAATCTCAAGCTTGAGCTTGTCGTGACGCAACAGCACGTCGGTCACTAAGGTTTCTTTGCAATACTTTCGCTCTAGCTGCCAACCGTCTTGCACCCAGGCAAACTGACCATCTACCCAAACCCCAAAATGATTGACTCTACCGACTGTCTGATTTTCTTGGCCAACATGGGGATAATAAATATCACGCACACGATATTGCTTATCAAAATTGATTAGGACATTACCGTTTCCGATAGGTAAGTCTCGGGGCATGAAAAATTCCTCCACCTGGCTAGCCGCATTCCAATGCTTTATACGGCTAAAGCGATACGGCTAATTCTATGCCAATGAATTAGGCGCTCTAAACCCTATTCAAGAATATAAAAAACAAATTTCTTTAAAAGCGATACTGGTCAAAGATTCGGGTATTAATCTCACCATTCAAAACTGTATCTTGCCAAACAAAATTAGCTGTAGATGTTGGCCGGGCAACAATCAGCTGGCTAAAGATTAACTTCTCACTGTCAACAAATAAATCGACAAGTCCATCTTTAATTTTGGCCCGCAGTTGAATCTGCTCAGAATTTTCTACAACTTCTAGATCGCTCAGTCTATTAAAGAACCATTGCTTTTCTGCCACGATACCGGACATCAAAAGCGAAGCAATATAATACGAGCCGGCAAATGAGACTGCCGCGCTATCGGCAACCGCTAAGGCCAAACTGGGGCTAGAGCTCAAGCCCTCTTCCGGAGAGCGCTGAAAAATACCTTCGTGGTTAGAGCAAATGAAGTTGAGGTTGTCTTCTTTAAGCTCAGCGAAATGCCCCGTACTTGTAAATTGATAGCGAAAAAGATGTGGCTCTTTCGCACTAGAACCTAGAGCATTGCGCATAAAATTGGTAGCGAAAATGCTACCGGTCAGGAGCTTTTTCTCGCCGCTAAATTTCTTACCAATAGATTCAATTTCAACGGTAACGGTACCGCTGTCACTGTAACTTTGCAGCCCTCGATAGGTTTGAAAAACCGTTTCTAAAATCGCAGTCAATTAGACACCTATGGCAGGCAAATCTTGACTGTCAAATTCAACTGCATCCTTTGCTTGACTCCTCTTTGCAATAATCTTGAGCAAAGCGAGATAGAGGGCGAGCATTGATGTACAGACCGCAAACAAGAAGAGCATACCGATCTGCCAACTAAAATTGGTAAAACAATAGCCAGCCAATAGTGGCAGAGTGATACCACCAACAGAACCAGAGGTAATCACCACACTAGAAGTGGTTGTGGTGTCAGGCATGAAGTGCTCGTTAGCAGCAGCCAAGACATTAGGGAAAATAGGACCAAAGCCCAGCCCGAGAAGCAGTACAAGAGCGAGGGTGCCCATTCCCAAATTACTGAAGCAAGCCAATGATAGAAGCGAAGAAGCAGTTAAAGCCATTCCTAGCAAAGTGATCTTAATTGAAGAGTAACGGCCGCAAAGAAACACACTGATAGTTCTACCAAGAGTCAGGCCAGCCCAGAGCACAGTCATACTAACTGAGGCAAGAGCTAAGTTAAGGGCACTGTACTTCTGCAAGAAAGTAAATAGCCAGGCGGCAGAGCTTACTTCCATACCGACATAGAGAAAAGTTACTAAAGCAAAAAGCCACAAAATTGGTTGCTTAATATTACCAGTCACGGACTGACTAACTGCCACAGGCTTCTTGCCAGGATTCTGGATCTTGAGCAATAAGGCACATACGAAAGCGAAAGCTGCACCAAAGAGATAAACAATATGAAAAGACCAGGGGCTGCTAAGGCCGGCCCAGGCAACAAGCGGGCCAGCCAGAGCACCGATACCAAAGAATAAGTTGACTTTATTCAACGCAGCAGCACTACTAGCAGTATCACTAAGGAGAACGCTAGTTGTCGCGGCAATGCTACAAAGACCTAATCCACTGCCAATCACAAAGGCTCCAATAGCGAGAACCAACAAACCAGGTGCGACGGCTATAGTGACCATACCAATGCCAGCAATGACAGCTGCTAAGCGCAGACTATTGCGGCTACCTAACTTCTCACAAATAAACTTACCTAGCAGCAACATCAACATACTGCCTGAGGCAGTGACACTGACCATAGAACCAGCCAAGACTAAATCTATGCCCTTAATCTGAGCTATTTTCGGAATAAGCGGACCAGTCCAGCCTGTATTCAACCCACCCAACAGTGTGAGGGCACATGCTGCCATGATAATTCGCGTTCGCTGCTTGTCTTCCATAGACAAAACAATACCAGCACAGAGCCACAGCATGATGCCGCTTTCTTTGACAAAAGACCATTTGTAACATCACCTATACGTTGTATTGGCGATACTTCTCCCACAATTCGTTAGCTTCATCAGCGCGTGATTGCTCATTGAGGACCCGAGCGAGACCATCAACTATTGAGGTGATAAGAAATGGATCAATCTGGCCCGCGGCCTCGTGGCATGATAGCGCCGAGCGAAAGACAGTTTCGGCCTTTTCATTTTGACCGGCAGTCTGCAATAAGCGTGCAAAAGAAAGGAAATGAAGGGCTTGTCCTTGGCGCCTAGTTTGGTCTGACTCTTGCTCAAGAGCGTGGATACCACTGTCGAGATATTGCAGGGCTAACTCTTTCTTGCCAGCTAAAAGGGCAATACCAGCGGCATCCAGATAAACCTCTTCAGCCAAATCAAACTCAAGAGCTTCGTCGATGCGTGATTGAGCTACTAACATTTTTGCCAGAATCGCAGCCTGAGCCTTAATGAGAGCCTTATCTTCGTTGGCACTAGAAGCTGCTAACTCATAAGCTTGACGGTAGCAGTCTTCAGCTTGCTTGAAATCGTCTTTCAAGCGATAAAGCTCACCTAAGCGGTTGAGACTGAGTAAGACATTATGGGTCGAATCAGGCAATTGCCGGGCTAAGGCAAGAGCTTCTTTGAAATGCTGTTCAGCCTCAGCAAAATTACCGGTCACCTCAGCTTGCTGGGCGAGAATCAAGACATTGCGCCAATGCGACTGCTGCTCTAAACCACTAGACACTGACATTTAAACCTAACTTTTAAACCTTATAAGCCCAACCAATCACTTAATTCTAACAGCAGTGCCTGGCTAGAGGCCACGAGCAGTGGCAAATTGGGGCAACATATGTCATGCTAGTTAACCGATATATTGCTGAGCATAAAACGAGCACAAAACGAGCAAAAAAGGATAGAACATGAGTATTTCTTGGGGCAAGCGCCAACGGTTCAAGTTCAATCCAGGTGGCACACTCAACAACTGGGCACCACCAATGCTACCAGCCGTCTATGCCATTACATACAAGCAAGACCCTGCTAACAAACCCAAAGCTCACACTGTTTTGTACTTCGGACAAGCAGATGATCTCTCGCAACAAGCCCTAAGAAGTCACAACCACGTCTTAGATTTCTGGGCCAACAATGGCGGCGACGAAAGCGAGCTGTTTGTCTTCATTCTGGCAATGCCTGATTCAACCCGCTGGGAGAGAGCAAGTGTTCAAGAACAACTAGTTTCTGAATACAATCCTGACTGCAATCGCTATTAATAGAAGAATTAACCTTCTCTTGACATTCGGGTAGGTAAACAGACCTAATATAGCCGGCTTGATTCTTAGATCTCTGTCATAATGCAAACATGGCGATAATGTTTTGCTTCCAGAATCTTCTGCGAAGCGCAATTTATCGTGCTACAGCATGCGAAGTAACCCTGAATAGCCTCGAAGAACAATAAAATGAACAACAAAATACTAGTAGGAAATCTGGCTACAGCAGTTACTGAGCACCAAATCAAAGAGTTATTCGCCACTACTGTGGGCACTGTGCTTTCTGTAGATCTTCCCAAAGACCCAAGAACTGGCACTAATCGAGGTTATGCGTTTGTGGAGATGGGCAGCTCTAGTGAAGCCGCCGACGCCGTAACTAACCTAAACGGCCACGATGTCAGCGGTCGCAGGCTCAATCTCACCCTAACCGAACAACCAGGACAGAAGCAGAAGAGTGACCGTAAATGGTACCAATTCGGGGCAAAATGAACCCCAGCTTAGTTCACATAAGTTAGTTTGCAACATTTCTACATTGACATCCAGTGATGATATGTGGCATGCTGCGATAGATTCTGAAAAAACGATGGTTTTTAAGCCATGAACTGGTCATCACCGTCGATTGCGCAGAACGTCCTTGTCTAAACCTTGAGCGATCAAGGTCCTTGAGTAATCAGGCAAGGTATCCATCCACTCTAAATGGATCGCAAATAGATAGGTACTGGCTTGTTAGCCGTTGTGATAAAAGGATTCTAAATTGACCACATTTGCTGAACTTGGCTTGTCCAAGTCTACTCTCGCTGCGCTTGTAGATGCAGAGTACGTTGAACCAACCGAAATTCAACTAAACACTATTCCACTGTTATTGTCTGGCGTAGACATTATGGGCTCAGCTCAAACAGGCTCAGGTAAAACTGCTGCTTTCGCTTTGCCTATTATTGAATGCCTGCAAGAACCAGAAAAAAGACCAAGAGCACTAGTTATGGTGCCAACCCGCGAACTAGCTCTTCAAGTAGAAGAACAGTTCGTCAAATTCTCCAAATACAACAAACTGCGCTGCGTCACCCTTTACGGCGGCACAGGCTACGAGAAGCAAAGCCGCGCCCTCAAGCGTGGTGTTGATATTATCGTCGCTACCCCCGGTCGATTGCTCGACATGGTTGAACGCAGAATTGCTGATGTATCAGGCGTTGAAATCTTAGTTCTAGATGAAGGCGACAGACTTCTCGATATGGGCTTCATGCCACAGATTCGCAAAGTCATTTCGCAACTAAAGAAAGAACGTCAAACAGTAATGTTCTCAGCCACCATTGACAATCGCGTTCACAGATTGGCTGCTGAATTCCTCAAAAACCCGATCACAGTAAAAGCAAAATCAAGTCAGATTGAGCCTACTGCAATTGATCAAAAGCTCTACCACGTAACCGAATTCGGCAAAGATGCCCTATTGGTTAAACTAATTGCCGAACTAGAAATGAGTTCAGTGATTGTTTTCACAAAAACCAAACGCAGAGCTGGCTGGGTTAGAGGCAGATTGCGTGACGCTAATGTATTAGCTGAAGAAATTCACGGCGATATCAGCCAAAGCCAACGTGAGAAAACACTATCGCGCTATCGCGATGGTCGCTTCAAAGTCTTGGTAGCGACAGACGTTGCTGCTCGCGGCCTCGATATTCCAGCGATTTCACACGTAGTCAACTACGACTTGCCTGATTCACCAGAAGATTATGTGCACAGAATTGGCCGTACAGGCCGCGCTGGACGCTCTGGTGTAGCACTCTCATTCGTTAACGACGAACAACGTTACCTTATTCGTGACATCGAAAAAGTAATGGGCCGTCAACTCGAACAAGAAGGCAAGCCTGAACCACGCAAGGTTGTTCCTGCTCGTCGCTTCAAAAACTCAGGGAGAAGAAGAGTAGTCTAGAACTGAGCTTCTAATCAATTTAAGAAGGCCAGGACTAAGTCCTGGCCTTCTTTTTCATATCCTCTGCGTAGCACTAGAGACTAGCACGGGCCCTCAATGCCAGCTCAACAGCTAAAGAGCTTGATTCTGCCACTGTTGTGATATGACCCATCTTACGCCCGGCCCTAGCTTCTTCTTTGCCATAGAGATGCAGATGGGCCTGACTAATAGCTAAAGCCGCAGCAAAATTAGGCTTATGGTTAGTCGTCAACCACAAATCTCCCAATAAATTGACCATTGCTGCCGAGTGAAATGGCACGGTCGCCCCAAGAGTTAGACCGCACACAGCACGAACTTGTTGTTCAAATTGACTAGTTGGGCAAGCTTCTATGGTGAGGTGGCCTGAATTATGGGGCCTGGGCGCCAGTTCATTGACTAGCAAGACTCCTTTATCGGTAAGAAAGAACTCAACACAAAGAAGACCAACAGAATCGAGCTTGTCCATAATGGCAGCAGTGATGTTGGCCGCCTGTTCTACTAGATGTTGGGATAGCCTGGCTGGCACAGAAGAAACATCAAGAATATGATTTACGTGCTTGTTCTCAATCGGACCAAAGTATTCAAAAACTCTCTCGTCAGACTGATAGTTGCGCGCCCCTATAACCGAAAACTCTTTGTCGATTGTAATCAATGACTCTGCCACAACTCCAGCTTGCTTACTTGACTGAGCAAGCTCAGCAAAGGCCAACTTGGCTTCATCCATGTTGCGCACAATGCGCTGCCCCTTACCGTCATAGCCAAAACCAGCGGTTTTCAATACTGCAGGAAAGCCAATTTGTTCAAGGGCCGACAAATGCTCTTCCGATTCAATCAAGACAAAGGCGCCAACGGGAAATCCATTGGCAACCAACCACTGTTTCTCTCTCTCCCTATTTTGAGCGACATAGAGAGTCTCGGCACCGGGATAGACAGAGGTTGTGCGCGACAAAATATTGATCGTCTCTACTGGAATATTTTCAAATTCAAGGGTAACGACATCAACTTCAGCAGCAAAATGACCCAGGGCCTGTTCGTCTAAATATGAGGCACAGACAAGCTTGTCGCTAATATGGCCAGCGGGGCTCTTTTCTTCGTCAGTATAAACATGCACTTTGTAGCCCATTTCGCGAGCCGCCACACAGAACATACGACCTAACTGTCCGCCACCGAGCATGCCGATGGTGGCACCCGGTTGAAGTACTTTCATAGAGGTAAGACATCTCCTAAAACTTTATCAGTTTGCACTTGACGATAAGCCCGCAATTTCTCTCGAAGAGCTGGTCGTTTATTAGCTAAGATTGCCACTGCCAGCAGTGCAGCATTTATCGCCCCAGCTCGCCCTATGGCCAAAGTACCGGTTGGTATACCGGCTGGCATCTGTACGATTGAAAGCAGCGAATCAAGCCCTTTTAGAGCATGGCTTTCCACTGGAACACCAAGGACAGGCACAAGTGTTTGCGCAGCAACCATTCCTGGTAAATGGGCCGCACCTCCAGCCCCTGCTATAACCACTTCTATGCCACGACCTTCAGCTGCGGTGGCAAATTCAGTCAATAGTTGGGGAGTACGATGAGCCGACACGATTTTGCATTCATGCGGAATCTCAAACTCATCGAGCACTTCATTGGCATGTCGCATAGTCTCCCAGTCAGACTTGCTGCCCATAACAACGGAGACAATTGGTGTGGTCATAGAAGGGCCTCATAAGATTATGGCGAGCTAAATGCAACATTTACCTGTGCAGTATTTAGTCAATTATTTAGTGCACTATTATTGCCTAAAACGTTGTGAAGAGGTAACCGATATTACTAAGCCTCAAAGCATAGAGCTTGAGCGGCAGTTGAGAAAATTTTCTAAAGGGAACTCATTAATAATTGAGCTAATCAACAGCTAACCAGATACCAATTGCAGTATTCTTGGCTTGTGGACCATAGAGGGATCACGTATGTGCGGAATTATTGGCGTATCAGGCACGACTGACGCTGCTAGAGATGTATTTGTCGGATTGATGAATCTTCAGCATCGGGGGCAGGATGGCGCGGGCATTTTGACTCTGGCAGAAAGCGGCAGTGAGCTTTTCAATCTACAGAAAGGCAGCGGCTTAATCGAGAATGTCTTCTCCGAGCGCTCTTTTAAGAAGGGCCTCAAAGGCAAAACCGCACTGGGTCATACGCGCTACGCCACCATCGGCAGACAAGACCCCAATTTACTACAACCCTTCTTTGATGCTCGCTCAACAATCGGTATTGGCCACAATGGCAATATCGTCAATGTATATACTCTGCGAGATGAATTGGCAGAAGCAGGCCTGGAATATACTCCGGCTAGTGAATCTGACTCTGAAGTGATACTGAAATTGCTGGCTCTTGAGCTAGATGGCCACGAACCTAACGCACAGTACATGTTCAAGGCTATTGAAGCCAGTATGCACCGTTTGGTGGGCAGCTATGCTGTTGTGGGCATTGATGGCACAGGCGGTCTGTTCGGCTTCCGTGATCCAGACGGAATCAGACCCTTAATCTTCGGCAGCCGTATAAACAGCGAAGGCCTGCCGGTTTATGCCCTGGCTAGCGAATCAATAGCCCTTACCTATTTAGGCTACACAGTCGAAAACGAAATCGCTCCTGGTGAGGCAATCTATATTGGAGCAGACAGGCAAGTGTCTCGCAAAGTGCTCTTCCAGCGTTCTCTTTCACCATGCATGTTTGAATCGGTCTATTTCTCAAGAGTTGAGTCCGAACTAGAAGAGCATTCTATATATGAAACACGCTTCCAGTTAGGTTTAGTTTTAGCTGAACGCATCAAAGAGCTCGGAATCGTAGCGGATGTCGTTGTGCCAGTGCCTGAAACAAGCAGAAGTGCAGCTATTGCCATCGCCGAAGCACTTGACCTGCCTTTCCGCGAATCCCTAATCAAAAACCGCTACGTCAATCGTACTTTCATTCTTGACGGCCATGCCGCTAGACAAGAAGCAATCCGCCGCAAGCTCTCACCAATTCCATCAGAAATTCGCGGTAAACGTTGCCTGGTTATCGATGACAGTATCGTCCGTGGCACCACTGCCGCCCAAATTATTGAACTAATGCGCCAATCGGGAGCGAAAGAAGTAATCATGGCTTCTACTTGCCCGCAAATTCAATTCCCTTGCTACTACGGTATCGACTTCCCCAGTCAAGATGAACTGGTTGCCTACAATTGTACTGATGAAGAAGTAGCAAAAAAATTGGGCGCCGATCGTGTTGTCTTCCAAACAATCGAAGGCCTGCGCAGGGCCTTGAAGAAAGATACGCTTTGCACCGGTTGCTTAACTGGAACCTATCCCACCGATGTCACTTGTGGCAGTGACTTCCAATCACAGAGGCTCAAAGACCGCACCACTCTTATTCGCAAATCTTAAGTAAGGAGAAAAAAGTTGTCGGTTGACTTGCAAGACCTGATTCTGGAATACGACGGTTCGGTAAAACGGGTCTGGCGGCCAGAAGGCGACGACGGCTCTTACTGGTTTGAATTTACAGACGACTACTCGGTGTTTGATTGGGGCAAAATGCCCGATACCATCGCCAACAAAGGCAAGGCTCTTGTTGCTCTAGGTGCTTTCTTTTTTCAGTATCTGGCTGATAACAAAACCTGGATTAACCTGAGCGAGTCGGTTCACCTCTCTAGATTCAATCATGAATGGTTGAAGAAATTAGTGAATCAACCACTGTTTCAACGCCTCACCACCCACGGTGCGCGCCACCATTTTCAAGGACTAGTAGGGAGCGATGGCAAGACCGTTACCATCGAGCAAATTCCGAACACTAAAGCTTATATGTCAGTGGTCAAAGCTGAAGTGCAGCGACCAGAGCCAACTTCACTACTTGATCAAACAGTTTTCTATTACAGTCACAACATTACCGAAGCCAGAAGACTGGTACCTCTAGAGGTAGTTTTCCGCTTTGGCATGCCTCCGGGTAGTTCGCTCAAAAGCCGACTAGCAGCAGATCCTAGCTATGCGCAAGTGCTAGGCTTGAGTGCCGTGCCCGAAGAAGGGTGGTTTGAGCGACCCGTGCTTGAGTTCTATACAAAACTCGAACCGAAAGACCGACTCTTATCAATTCAAGAAGCACTGACAATTTCAGGGCTCACTCCCAAGCGCTTTGAAGAGTTAGCCGAATTAGCCTTTGCTATAGCTTTAGCTATCTACCATCACTTCGCCGAGCGCGGCATCGAGTTATGGGACGGCAAATTTGAATTTCTAGAAGATCATAAAGGCCTGCTCTTAGCAGACAGCATTGGCCCTGATGAGTTAAGACTGGTTTATAGCGGTCACAGCCTATCGAAAGAAATGATCAGGCAGTTTTACCGTGATTCCAGCTGGCAACTAGCCATAGGCAAAGCCCAAAAGATGGCAGCCAGTCAAAATCGCCTTGATTGGCAAGAAATTTGCGAGAAAGACTTAAAAGAGCAGCCCAGCCACTTATCTCCCCAATTTCAAGCGGTGGCAGACAAGCTCTATGGCGTACTGGCCAACCATACCATCGGCTACGACGTCTTCCAGCAGCATCCCACCCTGCCCCAATTTGTTGACTCGATCAATATTGCCGCCGAAAGATAAATATATAGAAGGAAAGATCGATGAAAGTTCTGGTTGTTGGCGGCGGAGGCAGAGAGCATGCAATATGCTGGAAGCTCGCTTTAAGCACCAGAGTGGAAAACATCTTCTGCGCTCCAGGCAATGGTGGCACAGCAACCTGCCACAAGACTGTCAATGTTGATATTGGCGTGATGGACTTTGACAAACTCATTGCCTTTAGCAAAGAGCAGGCTATCGACTTAGTTGTAATTGGACCAGATAATCCTCTGGCTGAAGGCATCGTCGACAGCATGGAAGCCGCTGGTTTGCGGGTTTTTGGGCCGAACAAGAACCAGGCCAAATTAGAGTGGAGCAAAGCCTACGCTAAAGAAGTTCTCAATTCACTCAATATTGCCACGGCTCGATTCGCCACCGCCTCTTCGCAACAAACAGCTGAAGCCATTGTCAAAGCCAATCAGTGGGCAAGGGTAGTTAAGGTGGACGGCCTGGCCTTAGGCAAAGGTGTGTTTGTTTGCGCCAGTGAAGAAGAGGCCCTACAAGCCCTCAACACTATATATAAGAGCGGAAAATTCAATGACAAAAAAGTTGTCATCGAAGAGATGCTCAATGGCGAAGAAATCTCCCTGCTCACTCTATGTGATGGCAAAACCCTGACACCACTTTTACCCAGCCAAGATCACAAACGTCGCTTTGATGATGACAAAGGCCCTAATACTGGTGGCATGGGCGCCTATGCGCCAGTGCAACTCTACGAAGAACACAAAGATGCCATTCAAGAGCGCATCTTGAAACCTTTGCAAAAGGCCTTAGCTGAGGGCAAACTCAATTTTAAAGGGGTGCTCTATATTGGCCTTCTTATGCACAGAGAAAAATCGAGCGCAGACAATTCCAGCAACGCTCAACCTTATGTCTTAGAGTTCAATGCCCGCTTTGGTGATCCCGAAACTCAAACGATTTTGCCACTGCTGCAGTCAGACTTATTTGATGCGCTCTATGCCTGCACTGAGCAAACTTTAGACAAGCAAGAACTATCCTGGTCGAAGCAATCCTCCTGCTGTGTCATAGGTGCAGCCCAAAGCTATCCTGATAGCTCATCAAAAGGTGAAGCTATTGTTTTCCCCAATAGCGGCGACGGCAATAACCACACTGACGGGCAGATAATTTTCCAAGCTGGAACCAAACTACTAAAAACTGAAAATGGTGAGCAGCTCGTTACCGATGGTGGGCGCATATTTGCCGCTGTGGGTCTAGCCGACAAAATGGCAGATGCTCGAGAGCGTGCCTACCAGTTAATTACCACTGTTCAATGTCAATCGCTTGATTATCGTCGGGATATCGCAAAGAGGGAAGCTACGTGCCAATCAAAATAGCTGTACTGGTTTCAGGCCGTGGCTCTAACTTAGAGGCGATTCTTGCCGCCATAGAGAAGAAAGAGTTAGAAGCCGAAATCGCCGTGGTGCTCTCTAACAACCCTGATTCTTACGCTCTAAAAATTGCCAAGAAACACAACATTCCCACAGTTAGTGTTGACCATCGTGGCATCTCGCGCAAAGAGCATGAAAAGCAAGTCTTGCAAAAGCTGAAAAAGTTCGCCCCTGATTATCTTGTTTTAGCTGGCTACATGCGCATTTTGTCTGGTGATTTTCTCACCCACTTCAAAGACGACAATGGCCTCTATCGTGTCATTAATATCCATCCATCCTTGCTCCCTGCCTTCCCCGGAAAGTCGGCTTATGAAGATGCCTTCAACTATGGCGTAAAAATATCTGGTATCACCGTTCATCTGGTAGACGAACAAGTAGATCACGGCCCCATCCTGGCTCAAGGTGTATTTGAACGCAAAAGCGGTGACACTCTCGAAACTTTCCAAGCTCGTGGCCTGGAGCTTGAGCACAAACTATTTCCCCAGGTGCTGGCCCAACTGGCTAATTCTAGCTTGGCTGCGATGACCAATCTCAACCAAGAAACTCAGAAAGAGACTGCCGAAACTAAAATTAGTACTAGTAATGAGCACAACGAAGATCTTTGTGTCGCCATCGTGCCCAAAGCAGCTGCAGCCGCTGGCAAATTGACAAGCCTAGCTCTGCCTCTTTATTGGCTCAGTGGCAAGAATCTAGAACAAACAAAAAAACTCATGGCCGCTCTCAAAGAAATTCTTGCCGACCAACTCTTAGAAGATGTCTGGTGCGTGGTTGCTAGTGAACGCAGCAATTGGCTTTCGCAGTGGCGTGAGCAAGGCTTCAAGTGGTTTGCCGAAAGACAATATTTGCCAGGCGTGACCGACAATTTGGCCCGCACTGTCGAAGAAGCAATTAAACTGAGCGGTCTGGAGACATCTGGCAAAGAGACTACAGAAGAAGGACACATTAGAGTAGCCTCTGGCTCAGCCTATCTCTTTGATGATTCACTCAACATCAAACAGGTAGAAAATCACTGCCGCTACCGCCACTATCATCCTGTCACAGACAAGTTCCGCATTCACGACCTGACAGCCCCGCACTTGTCTAAACTACTTGAATTTCCTCAAGTGCATCTGCCTGGCACTCCAGAACCAGAAATTGTGGCGCTGAACCTGAGCGATACTGAACTGGAAAACCTGAGTAGAAAGCGCACGTTGGCTCTAAATTTAACTGAGATGCAGGCCATCCGTGCTTACTACGAGCAAACCTCAGTAGTGGAGGAGCGCTCACAGTACGGTCTGGGCCAGTGGCCCACTGACGTAGAACTAGAAGTAATCGCCCAGACCTGGTCTGAGCACTGCAAGCACAAAATCTTCAATGCCATCATTCATGAAAAGAGCGCACACGTTAAAGCGGTTCAGACTCTTACCATGAGTATGGCTGGCACCTCAGCCACTAAACCAGCAAGAAAAACCGAAGCGCGCACAATCACTAGTTTGTACAAGAGCTATGTGCAGGCTTCAACCAAGAAGCTGGCCGAGAAGCGCACTGATTTACTTTCGGTCTTTGTTGATAATGCCGGAGTAATTAAGTGGAACGACGACTGGGGCATCTGCTTCAAAGTCGAAACCCACAACTCACCTTCGGCCTTAGAGCCTTACGGTGGCGCTCTCACCGGCATACTTGGAGTCAATCGCGACATTCTCGGCACCGGCCTTGGTGCTAAGCCAATCTGCAACACCGATGTCTTCTGTTTTGCCTATCCTTCGCAAGACCTGGTCAACCGACCTACTATGTTGCCAGCCCAGTCAATTATTCAAGGTGTGCGCAAAGGCGTGCAAGATGGCGGCAACAAGAGCGGTATTCCTACTGTCAACGGTGCTGTCTATTTCCACCCTGGTTATCGCGCTAAGCCCCTGGTATTCTGCGGTACCGGTGGCCTTCTACCGCTTACGGTTGACGGCAAGTGCGGCTACGAGAAGCACACCCAAAATGGCGATGCCATTATTATGGTGGGTGGTCGTGTTGGTAAAGACGGCATTCACGGAGCGACATTCTCCTCTGAAGCATTAAACGTAGACTCGCCGGTTTCAGCAGTACAGATCGGCGACCCATTTACACAAAAGCGAGTGACCGACTTCATTCTAGAAGCACGAGATCTTGGTTTGATATCAGGTATCACCGATAACGGTGCTGGTGGTCTCTCCTCATCAGTTGGCGAGATGGCCCAAATAACTGGCGGCGCCACCCTTGAAGTCGATCATATTCCACTTAAATATCCCGGCTTAGCCGACTATGAAATTGTCATATCCGAATCGCAAGAGCGCATGACTTTATCTTCAACCAAAATCGAAGAACTGAAAGAGCTAGCCGAGAAACACAGTGTCGAACTTACAGTAGTCGGCAAATTCGATGACAAAGGTTTCTTCCGCATCACTAGAGCCGATAAAACTATTGCCTTGCTAGATCTTAAGTTCTTGCATGATGGGGCACCGCGCCTGGAGCTCGAAGCTCACTGGCAAGCACCAGTGACCATTGATGAAGTAGAACAGCCACCCAAGAGTCTAGGAGAGGCACTACTTGCCCTTCTCGCTCATGCCAATATTTGCAGCCGCGAGCCAGTCATTCGCCAATATGATCATGAAGTACAAGGCGGCAGTGTAGTCAAACCGTTAATGGGGCCAGAGCAAACTGCACCCTGTGATGCTGCGGTGATTCAACCTCTTCTCAATGAACCTGCTGGCCTAGCTGTTTCAAACGGTATGTGCCCGCAGTTAAGCGACTTCGACTCTCATTTAATGGCTATATGCGCCGTTGATGAAGCCGTGCGCAACGCCGTCTGTGTAGGCGCCGACCCAAATAGTTTGGCCCTGCTCGACAACTTCTGTTGGCCCGACCCCGTAGCATCAAAATCAAACCCAGATGGTAAGCGCAAACTAGCCCAATTGGTTCAAGCCTGCGAAGGTCTATACGATGCAGTTCTGGCCTATAATGCGCCGCTAATCTCGGGCAAAGACAGCATGAAGAATGACTTTGATGATGGTACAGTGCGCATCTCCATTCCACCAACCTTGCTTGTATCAGCCATCGGCAAGGTTCCTAATATCGAGCGCGTTGTCACTATGGACTTTAAATCTGTCGGAGACCATCTTTTCGTGGTCTCAGCAGGTGCTCTAGGCTTAGCTGCCACCACCTATGCTGGCAACATGAACTGGACCTCCTCGCTCTTACCTGAGCTCAATCTTGAGCAAGCAGCCCTTCTCTATCAAACTATATTTTGCGCCATGCAAAATAATCTGATTGAATCTTGTCACGATTTATCAGAAGGTGGACTGGCTGTCGCCGTGAGCGAATGCATAATCGGCAGCAATCTTGGTGCTGAACTAAACGCCGAAGCGGTGGTGGCAGCAGCCGAAAACGGGGCACGCTTCCACGACTTACTGCGAGAGCGCATGGACGTGGCTCTATTTGCTGAAGGGCCAGCAAGGCTTCTTGTCAGTGTATCTCCAGCCAACCTAGAGGCCTGGTTAGCTCTCTGGCCAGAGCAAAAAGAGCTAGCTAGCGACAGCAAAGTATCGCTTGTAGAAATCGGTAAAGTCACTGCCTCCGGTCTTAAGCTTGTAGACAAGGCCAGAAAAGGTGAGCTAATCGAGCTCGATAATGCCACGCTCAAGCAAGCATGGCAAGCAACTCTCCCCTTTGAAGAGGACTTCAAATGATCAGGCCCAGAGCTGTTGTACTCAGCGGAGACGGAATTAACTGTAGCAACGAAACAGCCTTTGCCTTAGAGCAAGCCGGATTCGAAGCAGTAATTAGCCACACCAGCGAACTTCTGGCCAAGCCAAAGCAGCTGATGAAATCAGAACTTTTAGCATTGCCTGGGGGCTTCTCATTTGGTGATGAAATTGCCAGCGGCAAAGTACTGGCAGTCAAAATTAGACACCGCATGCTTGAAGTTTTACACTCATATATCGAGAAAGGCAGTCTAGTATTAGGCATCTGCAATGGCTTCCAGACGCTGGTGCAACTTGGTCTCTTACCGAATTCAGAAGAGGGAAGCGAAAGTATCGTTAGCCTCACTCATAATTCTGGCGGTAGATTTATCAACCGCTGGGTGGAGATGACAGTTAACTCAGATAGTGCCACCAGCACCAATAGTCCTTTCTTTAAGGGTCTTAGCAAAATCAGTCTGCCCATAAGGCACGGCGAAGGTCGCATTCAAGTTCGACCCGATGCCAAAGACTCAGACATAGCTAGTGTGAAAGAGCGAGCAGCACTTAACTACAACGAAGATGTTAATGGCAGCTTTGAAAAAATTGCTGCTCTGACAAATAGCAAAGGCAATGTTCTTGGTCTTATGCCTCACCCCGAGGCCTATATCCGCCACTCGCAGCATCCGGCCTTTCAATCATGGAAGCGCCATTCTGGCGCTTCCGAATCTATAAAAGACCGGCAGAACGGCTCCTCTGATTCGCTTGAAAATACTCCATTCGAAAACCCACCTGATGGATTGACCATCCTAAAAAACGCTCACGCCTCACTAAGCTAGGAAATTGAAAGTATATGGCTCCCGAAAAACAAACCTATGCAGCTGCAGGAGTCGATATCGACAAGGCCGATCGTTTTGTAGACCGCCTGAAAAAACTAGCCAGACGCAAAGAACATGAGGCCATGTGGCAAGCCGCTGGTGGATATGCCGCGGTTTATCCAAGCTACAGCGGCAATGGTATAGCCGTCACTACAGATGGTGTTGGCACAAAATTACTAGTGGCCCACAAACTGAAGAAATTTGACACCATCGGCATAGATTTAGTGGCCATGTGTGCCAATGACCTGATTTGTGTTGGTGCCACACCAAATATTTTTCTTGATTATTTTGCCGTTGGCAAACTAGACGACAGTGCCGATGACATCATGGCAGGAATAGTGGCCGGCTGTGACCAAACCGGAATGCTCTTGGTGGGCGGCGAAACCGCTGAAATGCCGGGAGTCTACGAACATGGTCACTTCGACTTAGCGGGCTTCGCCGTCGGTCAAGTACGCAAAGAAGACTTGCTTACTGGAGCCGAAATTGCCCCAGGGCAGACACTAATTGGCGTGGCCTCCAGTGGCATTCACTCAAACGGCCTGTCACTGGCAAGAAAGGTACTGCCAGATAATGATGATACATACCACGCTCTATTAACGCCGACTTTTCTCTACGTCAAAGCCGTGATGGAAGTTCTAGAAAAACACCGCAGCCACGTCAAAGGCATAGCCCACATTACCGGCGGCGGCTGGACTAACTTATTTAGACTAAACGGCAACGTTGGTTTCGAAATCGACAATGTACTAGCGGTGCCAGCCATACTCAGGGCCATTGGCGAACATGTCAACGAAGAAGAGATGTACAAGACCTTCAACATGGGCATGGGTCTCGCTTTAATTGTTGACGATAAAGACGGCAGTCCAGAGGCAATTATTGAAATATTTGAAAAGCATAAAATGAAAGCGCAAGCAGTAGGACACGTTACAGAACGTGCCAAGACACTTACCATTTCGAATCTAAACAATTCGAATTTAACACTCAAGGGCTAAGCAAGGAAATTAACGACCAATGAAAACTGTACTAGTCAGCGTCACCGACAAAACCGGCCTCGACAACTTCCTCACCCGTCTCGAGCGCTTCGATACTTTGCGCTTAATCGGCACCACTAGCACTGCCAAATATCTCGAAGAGAAAGGCTTCAAGTGCACCAAAGTGGAAGAGTTGACAGGCTTCCCTGAAATTCTCTCGGGCCGCGTCAAGACTCTTCATCCAAAAGTATTTGCTGGCATTCTCGCTAGACCAATTACCGAAGACCGCAGCTGCTTGGCTGAAATGGAAATTTCTGAGATCGACCTGGTGGTGGTAAACCTCTATGCCTTTGAAGAGGCACTGAAGAAGAACCTGGCCGAGCAACCAATGGTTGAACAAATCGATGTCGGTGGAGTGGCCCTGCTCAGAGCTGCCGCCAAGAACTTTGAGCGTGTAGCAGTTATAAACGAACCAAGCCAATACGACAGTGTCATTGCTGCTATGGACGCCAACAAAGGCGAGATTCCACTGGCCTTCCGCCGCAAATTGGCCTACCAGGCTTTCGCCCGCACAGCTAGCTACGACCAGAGCATCTCCAGCTATCTCGGTGGTCTAGTTCAAGACCATGCAACCGCAGAGACAACCTATGACAGTACAACTAAAGAAGCTGCTGCGCCCAACTTTGCTGACAAGCTAACTATCAGCCTGAAGCGCCAAGAAACATTGCGCTACGGTGAGAACCCACACCAAGCAGCAGCTTGGTATCAGCTGGAAAGCCCGATTTCAGTACCAGGCTTAAGCCCTGAACTTCCAGCATTTCC
>Ga0075163_10000366_pt1 | contig 57886 bp, 81 predicted proteins | sample JI1023141ADNA_FD_71478 | JGI IMG/M metagenome (GOLD analysis project Ga0075163, IMG submission 71478) | Wastewater effluent complex algal communities from Wisconsin, to seasonally profile nutrient transformation and Carbon sequestration -... | ecosystem: Engineered > WWTP > Effluent > Algae... | reverse complement strand
AAATGTACCGCCTGGGCCGAGGGCGGCGGCGGGGCCTGGAACGCCACAAAATGCGTCAAAGTCACCGGCGACGGCGCCCCCGGCGAGCCCTGCACCGTCGTCGACAGCGGCGTCAGCGGCATCGACGATTGCGCCTTCGGAGCGATGTGCTGGGACGTCGACCTCAACCATCACGGCACCTGCATCGCCCTCTGCACCGGAACCATCGACGCGCCCAAATGCCTCCCCGGTTTCCACTGCCCGATCTTCAGCGACGGGGTCCTCAACCTCTGCTTCGCCAACTGCGACCCACTCCTGCAAGACTGCCCCGGCGACGACCTGTGCATCCCCGACCCGGGCGGCACGAACTTCAGCTGCGTCATCGACGCCTCGGGCGACCTCGGCCAAACCAACGACTCCTGCGAATTCGCCAACGCCTGCGACAAGGGCCTGAACTGCAGCAACACCGCCACCGCCTCGAGCGCCTGCGAACGGGGCTCCACGGGCTGCTGCCAGCCCTTTTGCAAGTTCCCAAACTCCCCCTGCCCGAACCCAGACCAGCAGTGCCTCCAATTCTTCGACCCCATGCAACCGATCCCCCCAGGCTACGAGTCCGTCGGTATCTGCGCCATCCCCACCTAAAATTCCTCAATCTCCCGATGCCCCGCCCAATCACCCTCCCCCTCGCGCTCGTCCTCGCCTGCGGCCCGCCCGCGCCCACCGATCTCGCATCCACCACCGACGAAACCACCACCTCCACTGCCACAACCACGCCCCTCCCGGACCCGACCACCACGAGCCCCACCCCAACAACCACCCAACCCACCAGCTCGGGCACCACCCTCGCTCAGGACTTCATCACCACCCCCGACGGCGGCGACCCCGGACCATTCCAGTGCGACAACTGGGCCCAGGACTGCCCCCCGGGCCAAAAATGCACCTTCTGGGCCGAGGGCGGCGGCGGGTCGTGGAACGCCACCAAGTGTGTCGATATCACCGGCGACGGCGCCCCCGGTGAACCGTGCACCGCCATCGGCGGCGGATTCAGCGGCATCGATGACTGTGCCCTCGGAGCCATGTGCTGGGACGTCGATCAAGACAACCACGGCACCTGCATCGCTCTCTGTGCTGGTGCCCAGGAGGCCCCAATATGCCCACAAATGACCTCCTGCGGCATCTTCAGCGAGGGACTCAGCCTCTGCATCAGCACCTGCGATCCGCTCCTCCAGGACTGCGCCGGCGAAGACCTGTGCATCCCCAACCCGGACGGCACGACCTTCACCTGCGTCCTCGACGCCTCGGGCGACCTCGGCAAGACCAACGACCCCACGGAGTTCGTTGTCCGGTTTTCGCGCATTCTTGACGCTTCTGCACGCTGGCGCTCCTCTAACCCGGTCCGGTCCGCCGCCCGCGGAACCAGGACCTATCGGGGCTATCAGACCTCCACGCCGGTTGTAAACCCAATTTCGATCGGGTAGAGGGGGCGTACGTGCCGACCGCCCCATGGGTCGGCACCACTCCCCGGGGCTCCTCCGGGGGGCGCGTTTGCCCGCCCGGCTCGCCTCGCATCGGCTTCCCCCGATGCGGGGCGAACGTGTTTAAGGCCGGCGGAGGCCGTTGGAGCCCGTTGGAGGCAGGTCGATGGCGCTACGCGGCAGCGTGGAGGCGCATTCCGGCCAGCGTGGGCGTTGCCGTGTCACGACAAAATCGGCGAATTTGGCCGAATTGGCCCCCGGTCCTGGGACGTCTGACCCGTGTCTCAGCAAAGGCCCGCTTCGGACCCGCCTGGACGCTCCAGACGCCCCGCAGCGCCGTGGCTGTGCCAGCGGTCTGGACGGTCCGACGTCTCTTAAATGGCAGGCCAAAGGCCCGTTTTGGCCCTCGGAGGAGCCGTCCGGCCTGGGCGTTCGCCAGGCCCCCGGCATCGGAGCCCGCGCATCCTCTGTGGTTTAACAATTAACCAGGGTGTGTGGGTATCGAGAGGACGAACACACAACACAGCAGCATTCCTGCAACGCAAAACGGAACGAGCGGCACCGATCTGCGCGCAGCCAGGAGTGACGCGGGTGACGTTGCATGCCTGGCGCCTTGCAGCGCCGGGTGGTGATCTCGGGGCGTGAGCGGCGACGACTTCGAGGTGGAGCCCGAGAAGACCGAGATTTTTTATCTGACGGTCCCGGACGACGGCGCGCCGCGGAAGCAGCCGATCAAGGGGCGGATCATCCGCAGCTGGCGGCACACGCCCGAAGCCGCGCAGCAGTTCGAGGAGTCGTTTACGCGCACGAGCCCGGATGTCCGCATCCGCATCCGGGTTTATCGGGGCGAGCGGGAGCTGCTGCCCGAGCGCGACGAGGTGGTGCTGCCGTCGACACTCGAGGAGCCGGTCGCCGCCGGGCCGAACCTCGGCGCCGCGGCCGGGTTGCAGCAGCACCTGCAGCTGCTGAACGACTCGATCAAGCTGGCCCACGCCCGGCTCGCCTCGCTCGAGGCGGAGATCGAACAGGCCCGGGGCCGTCGCGACCGCGAGCTCGCCGCGCACCAGACCATGATCGACTCGGCGCAGACCGCCGCGCTGGTGTCGATCAAGCAGAGCCGCGATCACGTGACGAGCGAACGGCAGCGGGCCTTTGAGCTCGATCAAGCCGCATGGCGGCAGGTGACGGAGCAGGGGGTCGTGCTGAAGACCGTCCAGGACATGCTGCGCAGCAGCGTGCTCGCCAACAACCTGGAGAAGTACCTCGGCATCGGGGCGACGATGCTGAAGGGGCTGTCGGAGTCGCAGATCGGGCAGGTCATGAGCTTCACCATGGCGACGACGATCGCCGAGCAGGTCCAGGCCCGGCTCGGCGCGCGCGGGACCAACGGCGAGGGCCGCAGGGCGACGACGCACGACGTGCTCGTGAGCGCGGTGATCAACGGCGGCCAGTTCAACGAGCGGCGCGAGCTGCTCGCCCAGTTCTCGGTGCTCGCGCCGCCCCAGCTCGGCCAGGCGCTGCTGCTCGGGCCGGCCTACTGCATCGGTCAGGCGCCGCCCGAGGCGATCCAGGAGCTCATCACGCAGGCGAACGCCACGAGCACCACGTAACCAATCGCGGCGCTTTGCGGCGCCGCAAAGCGCCGGGAATCGCGCGGGAGAGTTCCAATGGCTGAAGAGAGACACTATATCGTCGAGTCCATGATCGACAGCGAAGCGGGCAGGACGGGGCGCGAGGCCGACGAGATCGCCAAGCTCCTGCGCAGCACATACGACGTGGTGCTCGGGTGCTTCGTCCGTCACGGCCTCGAGGCGACGTGGGACCAGCTGCGGGCGGCGACGGGTGTCTCGGCGGCGCGCCTTTGCTGGCACTTCGCCAGCCCGCGCGAGCTGCTCCTCGAGGCGGCGGATGTGTGGTTCCGGCAGCTCGAGGGGATGCTGCGGGTGCTGGCCGGGGAGCCGTTCGCCAGCCCGCTCGAGCACATCGACGCGATGGTGCACGCGCACCTGAGCGCGACGCCCGAGGTGCTCCTGGTCGTGCGTGAGTCGGGGCGCACCGAGCCCCGCGCCCGGACCCTGATCGCGGGTCACCTCGCGGTCGTGGCGACGCTCTACGCCGGGCCGCTGGCGGTGCTTACTGGCGAGGGCCAGGCGCTGGGCGTCGCCATTCTCCTCGTCAGTGTCCTCGTCGGGCTGGTCGTCGCAGCGCCGGGCACGGACGTGGACGCCGACGTGGGCGCCGGCCTCGTCACCAACTGCCTCGAGGCGCTGACGCTGCGGGCCGCGGTCGAGTCGCGCCCGGGGGCGCACCGCCCGGCGGCGCGAGATTGTGGCGCTTTGCGGCGCCGAGAAGCGCCGCACATGGGGGCGAGGTTCCCGTGAAGCCCGTCGACGGCCGGCCGGGGTATGTGCTCGTGCAGGGGACCTCGCGCCTTTGCATCGGCGCCCGGTGCAGCAAGTGCGGCGACATCGAGGCCGGGTCGGACAAGCCGAGCTGCCCGCCCGAGGTGGTCGCCCGGCACTTCACCGCCAAGGGCTGGAAGATCACGCGAGCCGGCGCCGCTGCGGTCTGTCCCAAGTGCCAGGTCAAGATAGCGGCCGCCCACGTCGACGACACCGCGGCGGTGGAGGTCGAGCTCGAGCGACAGCGCCAGGCCGAGCAGCGGCGGGCGGCCGCCGAGGACAGCCGGCCCACGCTGTGGGAGGCCGCCAGGGCCGTGATCATGGCTCCGAGAACGGAGGAGGGTGCGATGAGCACGGAAATGTACCGGGCGCAGCGGCGCCTCTACGAGCTGCTGGGCGACCACTTTACGACCGCAGGCGAGACCGGCAGCTACGACGACGGCTGGAGTGACGCGAGGCTGGCCAAGGAGACCGGCATCGCCCTCGCCGAGGTCCTGCGGATCCGTGAGGCCGCGTTTGGGCGCATCGTCGATCCCCGCATCGCCCGCCTCGAGGTGGCGATCGCCGAGGAGCACGCCCGCCGGACCCGCGAGCTGACCGAGCTGCGAACGATGCTCGAGGCGACGGCAGCCGAGTCCGAGCAGACCCTGGCGAGCCTGCGGGCGCAGCTCGCCGAGCTGCAGGGCGGCCGGCCATGACCGACGTGACCGACGAGGAGCTCGCGGCTCGAGCACCGGAGGCCGATAGCAGCGTGCGCCTGCTGGTCGAGGCCTGGGCGAGGTCCCACGACGTCGTGCTGTGGCGCGCGCCCATGGCGACGCCTGCGGAGGTGGACCGCGTGCGCTGCCCGATGCACGGCTGGGGTGACTGCATCGAGCGGAATATGGTCCTCCGCCGGGGCTGCCTGTGGCGCCAGATCGAGGCGCTGCGGGTCGACCACCTGCCGCCGGCCCCCGCCTGCGCCCATGGCGAGGTCGGCCGCGATCAATGCGAGGGCCCATGCCAGTGACCAGCGACGAGCTCCTCCCGGCCCACGAGGTCCTGCGCGGCGCGCGGCGGGTGGCGGAGCTGCTGTTCGGCCGCGACCGGCTGAGCCAGATCCTCGCGCACCTCCGGACCTTGCGCGACGCCCAGCTGGCGGCCGCGTGCAGGCTCTACGTCGCCGAGCAGGCCGTCATCGAGGCGAGCCGCGGCGAGGTCGTCGAGCTCGAGCGGTCGCGGGAGGCGACCGCCGAGGTGTTCAAGGCGGAGTACTACCTCACGCGGACCACGAATGAATTGCGGGAGGCCACCGAGGGCGCGCTGGCGTTGCAGGTGCCGACATACCTGCTGCATGTCACCTATCGGACCCTCGACGACGGCAAGGTGATCTCGGTGTTCACGTGGCGGCCGCCGACGCCGCAGGAGCTGGAGCAGCACCAGCCGACCCGGCTGGCCGAGCTCGCCGCCCAGGCTCGCGCCGCCGACAAGGGGGAGGGGCCATGACGCTGTGGCCGTTGCGGAGCGCCGGCGAGGCGGTTCGCCTCTACGCAGGCGACTGCGCCGTGATCCTCGATGCGCTGCCGGCCGAGTCGGTCGACGTCATCTTCGCGGACCCGCCCTACTTCCTCAGCAATGGCGGCACCACCTGCCGGGCTGGCGCGCGGGTCCGGGTCGACAAGGGCGCCTGGGACCGCAGCGGCGGCATCGCGGCGGATCACGCCTATCATCACCGCTGGCTCGCGGCCTGTAACCGCGTCCTGCGCCCCGACGGAACGATCTGGGTCTCGGGCACGAGCCACGCGATCTATTCGGTGGGGTACGCGATGCAGCAGCAGGGCTACCGCCTCCTCAATGAGATCGTGTGGGAGAAGCCGAACCCGCCGCCGAACCTCGGCTGCCGCTCGTTCACCCACAGCACCGAGACGCTCCTGTGGGCCGCTCGCAACCGCAAGAGTCGCCACCGCTTCAACTACGCCGCGATGCGCGAGGCCAACGGGGGCAAGCAGATGAAGAACGTATGGCGCTTCCCGGCGCCGCCGGCGGGGGAGAAGACCCACGGCCACCACCCGACGCAGAAGCCGCTCGCGCTGCTGGGGCGTCTGCTGGAGGCCTCGTGTCCAGCGTCCGCTCTGGTGCTCGATCCGTTTTGTGGGAGCGGCACCACGGGCGTCGCGGCGCTGCAGCTCGGCCATCGCTTCATCGGGATCGACATCGACGCGGCCTACCTCAATCTGAGCTGGGCCCGCCTCATGGCGGCGCGCGAGCTGACAAGCCGCGAGCAGGCGTGAAGCGCCGGTATGGCGTCGTTCGCGGCGCCGCGCGGCGCCGCAAAGCGCCGGGCGATAGCGCCGTGAGTTCCGAGCCGTCGCTGGGGTGAGCCGTTCGAGGGCTCCGTCAAGACAACACCCACGTGACCAACGAAAACGCCGCCAAGCTCACCGCCTTCCTCTCCTCCGTCGGCACCACCGAGACCGCCGACCGATCCGAGGACTCTCACCTCCTCGCTGGCGTCCACGCGGGTGTCCGTGTCGCCTGGCGCTGCGTCCGTATCTTCGGCGCCTCCGAGGAGGCGACCGCTCGCCACACTCGCATCCCCGTGGCCAAGGTGCGCGAGTACCTCACGCGCGGGGACCGGGCGCTCGAGGCCCTCGGCGAGGTCCCGGGCCACGTCGTGGCGCGAATGCTCGCCAGGCTGCCGGGGAGCTACCTGGAGGCGATGCACAACCGCATCAAGTAGGCGCCGCGGCGCCGCGCGGCGCCGCAAAGCGCCACGATCACGCCGGCGAGTAGCGGGTTCCACGGGCCCGGCCCGACCAGTGGACGGAGCCAGCCTCGATGAGCCGCGCGAGCGCCGTGCGGATCTGCAGTGCGCTCCCGCCGGCGACGCTGGTCAGGTCGCTGGCCGCCTGCGGGCCGCTCGCGGCGCGCAGCGCCGCCAGCACGGCCGCATCGTATGCGTCGCGGCCCTCCGGCGTGCGTGTTTCGATGGCCGCCGATGCCGTTTTGGCGGGCTTCGCCGCCCGCTTCGTGGGCGTGGGCGTGGCCGCGGCCGCGGCCGGCTTCTGGGCGTTCTTGCTGCCTCTCGGCCGACCGGCCTTCTTGCGCGCCGGCGCCGGCGCCGGCGCTGCGGCCGAGCTCGCGTGGGGAGTCTGGAACGCGTTGCCGACGAGGTCGCCGACCGTGAGCTGCTTGAGCAGGCCGCTGAGCTCGCCGGTCGCCAGCTTCCCGAGCTCGTGGAGCGTCATCTGAGGATTTTCGCGGAGCTGCCCGACCAGGACGTCACGCTCGGCGGTGGCGATCGCGGTGCGAAATGTTGTCTCGAATTTCGTCGACATATCGGCAATCTGCAAGAACGCAGATCCGCCGTCAATCGTTATTCAATCTGCAGACCGGCGACGTCAATCGCCTCCCCGACATTGCGGGCGAACACCAGCTCAATGCTCCCGAGGCACTCGGCGAGCGCACGACCGGCCGACTTCGCGCTGGCCGGGAGGATGATGCGGCCGGCGCCGACGCGGGCGACCTCCTGCAGCCTGGCCTCGAGGCGGGGCACGGGGCGCAGCTCACCGGTGAGGCCGACCTCGCCGAGCGCGATGGTTGCGCCGACAGGTCGACGGCACTGGCTCGAGACGATCGCCAGCAGGATCGCCAGGTCGCTCGAGGGCTCCGAGAGCCGCATGCCGCCCACCACGTTGACGAAGACGTCGAGCTCGCCCGCCAGCAGGCCAGCGTGCCGATCGAGCACCGCGAGCAGCATCGACAGGCGCCCGGGCTCGACGCCGACGCAGGTCCGGCGGGGCGTCGCGCCGCTCGCGGCGAGCAACGCCTGCACCTCGAGGAGGAGGAGCCGCGAGCCCTCGAGCGTGGCGGTCACGCACGAGCCCGTCGCCGGCGACTCCCGGCTGGTCAGGAAGGCCGCGGCGGGGTCGCTGAGCGGGCGCAGGCCGTCCGCGTGCATCTCGAACACGCCGAGCTCCTGGGTGCTGCCGAAGCGGTTCTTGGTCGCGCGTAGCAGTCGCAGCGCGTGCTCCTCGTCGCCCTCAAAGGACAGGACCGCGTCGACCAGGTGCTCGAGGAGCCGCGGCCCGGCGAGCTGGCCGTCCTTCGTCACGTGGCCCACCAGCACCACGGGCACCCCGTGATGCTTGGCGAAGCCCACCAGCTGGCTGGTGACGGCCCGGATCTGCGTGATGTTGCCGGGCAGGCCGTCCTGCTCGGTGCTGAACACCGTCTGCACCGAGTCGACGATCACGGCGCCGAGGGAGGCGACGCGGGTGGTGGCCTGCGCCACGATCTCCTCGATGCGCTGATCGGCCATGAGGAGCAGGTTCTTTCGGCTCGCGCCCAGGCGCGTGCACCGGGAGGCGACCTGCGCGACCGACTCCTCGCCGCTCGCGTAGAGGACCACGGCGTTGCGGGCGAGGCCGTGGCTCGCCTGCAGCAACAGGGTCGACTTGCCGATCCCCGGCGGGCCGCCGAGGAGGACGACGCTGCCGGCGACCAGGCCGCCCCCGAGCACGCGGTCGACCTCGGCGAGCCCACAGGGCCGGCGCGGCGCCTCGTTGACTTCCACCTGTACCGTCGATGGCACGACCGAGGCCTTCGACGCCGGGCCCACGACCTCGAGGACGATGCTGTTCCACGCCTCGCAGCCGCGGCACATCCCCTGCCAGCCCTCGTGACTGACCTCGCCGCACTTCTGACACACCCACTGGCCCGGTCTCTTCGCCATGTCGCTCCTTCAGGGCTGGAGGCGCCGCAGCGCCGCAGCCAGTGCCGGGTCGCCGGTCGGGGGATACGCGACCGTCAGCGTCAGCACCATCGCGCCGCGCTGCTTGCCGCGCCGCACGCCGTGCCCGCGGATCCGCAGGCGCCGATCGGCGGACGTGCTGAGCGCCGATGGCAGCCGTACGGCGACCGTGTCCCAGGGGGTCTCGACGTCGATCTGCCGGCCGCAGTACAGCGCCGCGTAGCTGACGAGGAGCGGTGCGTGCACGTCGAGGCCGTCGAGCGTCCAGGTGGGGTGCTCGAGGCTGTCGACGACGAGCAGCAGGTCCCCGTAGGGCACCCCCGGCGCCCCTTCGCCGCGCACGCGGATGTTGAGGCCGGGCTCGGTGCCCATCGGCAGGTCGCACACCACCCTGCGCGTCCCGTGCGCCCCGAGGTCGACGTCGAACGTGTGGGGCCCCCCGCGCAGCGCCGCGACGAGGGCCAGCCGCACACGCGCCTCGAGGTCCTCCCCCGGCGTCATCACGACGCGCGGCGGGTACAGCAAGGCCAGGCAGGCGGCGCGCAGCTCGGGGTCGCTGAGCAGCTCGCTGGCCTTCGTGACGGCCTTGAAGCGGTCGGTGGCGCTCTGGGGCTGGTCGGGGTTTCGGTCGGGGTGGCAGACGCGGATGATGCGGCGCCACGCCCGGCGGACATCGATGACCTCGCCGCCCGGCTGCAGGCCGAGGGTGCGGTGCAGCTGGCGCCAGCGGTCCTCGACCTCGACGTGGGTCGCGTCCTCGTCGAGGCCGAGGCGCAGGCGCAGCTGGACCGGGGTCATGGCACCAGCCGGCGTAGGAGGTTCCCGAGCCACGTGTCCCGCAGCTGCTCGCGGATCTCGTCGGCGGCCACCTCAGCGGCGATCGTCACGCACTCGTCCGCGAAGGCGCCGAGGACCTGCTGGGCGGAGGCGGCGAGCATCGCCAGGAGACCAGGCGTCCGCGGCTCACCCCGTCGCCGCCGGCCAGTCCATCCTGCTGCGCCAGGAGCTGAAGTTCACGCTCCCGTGGCGCCCCGGCTGCCTGAAGCTGACCCTCGGCTTCCTCGGCGGTGACATGGCGAACAACATGACCCACATCCAGGTCAAGGTGTTCGTGATGCGCCGCGGCAACTTCCAGCCGACCGGCCAGCTGCGCAGCTTCCTCGTCGAGTGGAACCCCGACGAGTGGTACACGGGCGACCAGTTCCGGTGCGGTGACAACTGCGCCGAGGTCCAGATCATCGGCACCCTCGGCTGCGGCGGGGTCGAGCACGTCGGCGACGACAACGAGCTGTTCTTCCAGATCTACAACGACGCCGCGGCGACGAACTCGATCAGCGCGCTCAACGCGACCGTCAGCTTCGACGGCCTGCGCAAGGCCTGCTGCAACAGCTGCGCCGGCGGCGGCGGCAGCTGCAGCTGCGGCGGCTGAGCACCCCGGTGAGCCGCGGCCGCGCTCCTGCGGCCGCGGAATGTTCGCGCACTGAGGCGTCCGCTGGCGGGCGCGCGGGAGAGTTCCAATGAGTGAAGAGAGACATTATATCGTCGAGTCCCTGGAGGGCTTCGATGGTGCCACGTTCGTCGCTATCACCGAGCCCTGGCTGCCTGGCCTCCCGCAGAACACCCACCAGAAGCTGCGCTCGGTGGTCCTCGCGGACGGCACCAACGCCGGCCGCTTCAGCCCCCAGGTCCTCGGGCGGCCCGCCAAGGGCATCTCCCTGGTTCGCGTGTGGACCGACGGCCCATTGGCTGACGGCGACAGCTACTCCAGCGTCGGCGCGGCGACCTCCATCGCCGCCGACGGCATCCTCCGGGCCTTCCCGACGAGCGTCAACCGCGGCGTCACCGTCCCGCTCGGCCTCGGGCCGCGGGCCGCCAAGGCCATCGAGCTCGGGCCGACCGACGACCTGGTGATCACCAAGTCCAACGGCTCGGGCAGCCCGGTCACGGTCCATATCGTGGTCCTGGACCTCACCGAGGAGGAGACCTTCTCCTGGACGGAGTTCAACAACACCGTCATCGACAGCCTCGAGACGACCGAGACGCGGCGAATCACCGTCACCGCCGGCCCTGTCGACATCCTGCCGTGGGCCGTCAATCGCCTCTACGTTGAGGCCTTCGCCACCTCCGCCGGCGGCAGCCTGCGCCTCCCGAGCCTGGCGACGCAGCCGGTCGGCTCGCGCATCCGGATCCACCGCCTCGACATCTCCGGCGTCGGTGGCACCCACTTCTTCCTCATCGCCTCCGGCGTCGAGACGATCAACGGGATGACCAACCCGATCCCGTTCGCCTACAACGGCTTCGGGGTCTACCTCGACGCCACCGCGGACGGCTGGCTGGCCAGCTCCGCGCCGAGGGACGAGACGGCCATCGCGCAGGCCGGCACGGCGCTGATCGCCGTCACCTCCCGCGAGCGCCAGCTCATCGAGTGGACGCCGGGCACCGATACGACGTTGACGCTCCCCCCGGCCGCCACCATGGCGATCAACCAGGAGATCGAGGTCGTCGTGGTCAACACCACCGGCAGCGGCGGCACCGTCATCCCGACCGCCGGTGAGCAGGTCGACCGCGTGATCAACAAGCCGACGCCGCTGGTGCGGGCCGGCGACTCGGCGATCTTCCGCCGCATCCCGACCGGCGCCTGGCTGTCCTACCTGAATTACAACCCGCTCAACCGCGACTCCTTCGCGGTCGCGGCGGACCCCGCCCTCGGCGCCAGCACCGGATGGGACGGCAACCGGCACTATCGTGCGACCTACGCGGCGCCCGGCAACTTCACCCTGCCGACCGCGCCCAAGCTCGGCACCGAGATCACCATCTCGCAGAGCAACGCCAACGCCGTGACCCTGCAGGCCGGCGGCAATGTCATCATCGCCGGCGGCACCGCGATCGCCACCCTGGCGCTCACGATCAACGCCCCGATCCACCTCGTGTTCTTCACCGGGGCCTGGGTGCAGGTGTGAACCTGAACCCCAAGGTCATCGCCGCCGCCGGCCTCGTCGGCCTCGGGCTGTACTTCGCGCTGACCTACAGCGCGTCGGCGGCCGAGCCGGAGGCCGACGTCGGGGACCTCCCGCCGGCGGGGCTCCCGGAGGCGGACGCGTGCGCCGTCGCCGTGCTGCAGGCGCCCACCGAGTACATGGGCAAGACCGCCGACATGGTCGGCGCCAAGACCCAGGCGCTGTGGTTGACCTGGGTCGCGTGGTGGCAGGCCAACCCCGGCCGCGAGGCGCCCGCCTCCGAGGCGGACCTCAACGCCTTCGCGCGGCTCGGGGTCTGTGTGACCGAGAAGCTGAAGCCGGCCCCCGACGACCCACCGCCGAAGCCGCTGCCCAAGCCCAACTTTCCCACCAAGGACGACGACGCCCTCCCGGTGCCGTCGCCCGAGCCGACCCCGGGGCAGTACTACCAGATCCGCGAGTACGACCAGCTGCTCGGCACCCCCGGCACCGGCGGCGTCGCGTCGCGGGCCTACGGCACGAGCGGCAAGGACAACCTCGCCGCCGCGCAGCACATCAACAACCACCCCTATAACCAGCGCTTCCAGCGGACGGTCTCGGAGGAGAAGAACCTCTTTCCGCCCAATGGCAAGCGGATCTCCTTTCTGCCGATGTTCGGCACCGTGGCGCAGCAGTACAGCGACGCCAAGGACGGCTCCGGCGGCGACGGCAAGAACTACGCGATGATCTTCATTCCGAAGTGACTACATATGGCCCTGCCCACCAATCCCCCGTCCGCCTGGGACCGCACCCGCGAGATCTGGAACGTCGGGCAGGTCCTCGCGTCGCGGCCCGAGAAATTCGGCGCCTTCGCGCGCAAACCGGGGGAGGCCGACGACGACTGGTTTGTCGACGTCGCCTATTGGATGTCGTACCCGGACGCGCCGGCCGTCGTGAATATCAAGGACGCCAACCAGGTCGCGGCCTGGCTGCGCATCCGCGAGGATGTCCGAAAGGGCCTCTTCATCGCCGCCAACCCGGCGACCAAGACCTGGAGCCCGATCGACCTCACCTGGTTGCTGGTGTCCGCCCCGAAGCCGTGGAAGGCGGGCAGCTCCTGGAAGGCCAAGCGCCCGTTCTTCGGCGCCCAGACCCGCTATCACGCCGGCGTCGACCTGGCCGCGCCGGCGGGCCTGGCCGTGCTCGCCCCGGAGCCTGGCGTCGTCGTGGCCCCCAACAGCGGATGGGAGTCGTCGCGCGACCCCAAGACCAACCAGATCGTGGGCGTCAAGGCGATCATCCTGCGCGCCGACAGCGGCCGCACCTGGCTCCTCGGCGGCATCCGGCCCGGCTCCTCCCCGTTCGCCGCCGGTGCCCGCGTCAGCGCCGGCCAGAAGATCGCCGAGGTCGGCACCTATCCGAAGGGCGACTCCATGCTGCATGTGCAGCTCTACGACCACCCGCTCACCGAGAAGGAGGTCAATGAGCGCAAGTCGTGGCCGATCAGCGTTTCGCAGCCGAAATACCTGATCGACCCGTCGCCCTTCCTGAAGCTGGCGATGAAAAATCCGAAGTTCACCGCGGTCATGAGCAACCCGATCAACGAGGAGATCGAGGGCGGCGAGGACGCGGAGGGCACGGTCGAGGGCGACGCCGACACGGCGACCACGACCGCGGATCCGAACGCGAGCGCCACCAGCTCGGCGCCGGCGGCCGCCGGCGGCGACAGCTCGCTGATGTATCTGGCGATCGGCGGCGCAGCCCTGCTCGTCGGGGTCGTTTTGTTGCGCTCGTAAAGGACCCCATGATCAACAGCAGCACCCTGATCCTGACCCTCTTCGCCATGATGGCCGCCCAGGCCGACGCGGCGGACGCCATCACCCGCGGTGATACGGCTGCCAAGGCCCTCCTCGAGGATGGCCGGTGGAGCTTGATCCAGCACTCCGTGTACCTCGCCAAGGCGCCCACGGACCGCCTGCTCTTCTGGAAGAGCGGCGCGCCCCTGCAACAGCTGCAGTCGGACGCCAAGGCAACCGCGACGCCGTTCCCGCAGTTGGTCCCGCTCGTCGAGCAGGCCCGGCAGCTGTTCCTCAAGGAGTACGCCGAGCAGATCCAGAAGGGCCAGCTCGCGCCGCCCGCGACACCGCCCGGGCCCGCGACGCCCCCGCCGCCCGCGACCGACACCGGCCTCGTGACCGACGAGGCCGGCCCCGGTTACGGCACCATTGTCATCGCCGTCCTGGTGGGCGGCGGGGTCCTGTGGGGCCTCTCCAAGCTCCTGGGAGGTCGCTGACGTGGCCCTCATCGAGACGGCTCTCCTGGCCAAGAACATCGCGCTGCTCGCCGCGGTGCCGCCCGAGGCGCGCGCCGCGAGCGACGCGTTGGCCGTGAAGACGCTGGTCGACCTGAAGGCCCGCGCGGGGATCATCGGCCTGGCCGAATACGGCAACCGCCTGGCGAAGGTCCTGATCGCCGACCCGACGCTCAAGGAGCCATGGGCCGCGTTCAAGGCCGGCGGCCCCGGCAGCCCGCCGCCGGCGGTCGCCCTCCTCCGCCCGCCGGACGACACCCCCGGCGCCGGGATGGAGCTCTACAACGTCTTCCTCAACTGGACCGGCCCGGGCCAGATGTACAAGATCCTCTCGGGCCAGGGCCTCCCCACCAACGGGCTCCTGGACGCGATGAAGGCGGCGGTCGGCGACGCGGCCGACATGTTCTCCGGCCTCATCCAAACCGCGATCCTCGCCGTCGTGGTCGTCGGCGGCATCTACTTCGTCGTCACGCGAAAGGGCTGACGTTCATGCGCTGCCCCAACTGCCAGCACGAGCTGCCCGGTCCGGGCAATGACCCGCTCGCGGCGCTCGTGAAGGTCCTGAGCTTCGGCGGCGGCGCGTGGATGCTGTTCCAGCTCGCCGAGGCGCTGTGGGGAGGCTCCCGTGCGTGACCTGCTGCAGCTGGTCCACGAGGCCAGCCTCACCCTGCTCCCGTGGTCCCTGCGCCTGCCCTGGCCGGCCGCGATCACCAGCTGCGTCCTGACCCTCACGTCGGCCGTGCTCGGCCGAGAGCGGAGCGCGTGATGAGCAAGCCCAAGAAGGTCGAGCCGTACCACGGCCACCTGCACCACCACCGCACCCACAAGCCGCTGCGCCACGCGACGCGGACCGAGGCCGCGGCCGCGCAGCGGTCCGAGACCGGCCTGATCGTCGTCGACAAGACGCCGGTCTACGTCGCCCATGTGCGCAGCCGCCGGGACATCGACGGCCCCCTCATCGACGATCTGCGGCAGGCCCGCAAGAAGGGCGCCTGACATGGCCGCCGCCCGCAAGCCCGCCAGCAAGCCCGCTCGCAAGCCCGCGACGAAGGCCCCGCGCCCGAGCGCCGCGGCCAAGCTGCGCGCGGCACAGGCCAAGGCAAAGGAGGCCCGGGAGACCTGCGCCCTGCGCGTCACCGAGAAGTCGCTGCGGGCGGACCACCGCCGGGCCCAGCGCCTCGCGCTGACGCTCACGCGCCAGCACGCGGTCGCCCTCGCGAAGCTCACCGCGGCTCGAGGCGGCTGCGCCCACGGCTGCAAGAAGACCCGCCGCGCCGAGTGCATGGCGGCGCCAGCGGTGAAGCTGCTCGCCCGCCGCCTCGCCGAGGCGACCACCACGGTGGCGAAGCTGGCGGAGCAGCACACCAAGACCGCCGAGCAGCTGCGCAAGCGCGGCGCCGAGGTCCTCGCCCTCGCTCCGGTCGCCCCGCCGGCGCCGCGGCGCCGCGACGGCGGCCCGAGCCGCAGCAGCTGCGGCACCGTCTGCCACATCCAGGTCCGCGACGGCGTGTGCGGCGGACAGGCGACGATCCTCCTCCCCTCGGCGCAGGGCGCCCCGCGCGAGGTCCCGACCCGCTACTGCATGGTCGAGGCCTCCCAGCTGATCACGAGCCACCGGCCGACCGACTTCAGCGTCGACCCGCGCTACCCCGCGAACACACAGGAGCGCCGCTACGACCGCGACCCGGCCGAGCAGATGAAGGTCGTACAGATCGCCCAGAACCCGCGGCCCGAGCTCGTGATCTCGACCGCCGCGAGCCCCCTCGATGGCACGCCCGTCGCCACCACCACCGGCATCGTCCTCGGCGGCAACGGCCGCACCATGGGCATGAAGCGGCACTATCTGATGCACGGGACCGCCTTCCGCGACTACCTCCGGAAGAACGCCCACGAGTTCGGCTTCACCGCCGCCCAGGTCGACAAGTTCGACCAGCCGATCATCGTCCGCACCATCGACCCGCCGCCGGCGGAGTACGTGCGTCTCGTCCGCGACCTCAACCAGACGCTGACGCAGTCGATGGACGTCATCGCCGAGGGCGTGAGCCTCGCGCGGCAGATGCCGGCCGCGGCCCTCGAAATTCTGGCGCAGTCGCTCGGGAGCGGGGATACCGAGCTCGGCGAGTACTTCAGCTCGAGGGCCTCGCTCCCCTTCATCGCCGCGCTCGAGCGCGGTGGCATCATCACCGCCCAGAACCGGGGGAGACTCGTGCGCACCGATGGCCTGCTCACCGACGACGGCCGCGCCCTGGCGATCCGCCAGATCGGCGCGTCGATCCTGCCGGACGCCGACCTCCTCGAGCGCATGGGCGCCGAGCTCCGCCAGGCGCTCGCCCGTTCGGCGCCGTTCTGGCTCGCCGCGGCGGCCAGCGGCGCGGCCTGGGACGTGCGCCCCGCCCTCGACCTCGCCGTCCGCGACCTGCTCGCCGCGCGCGCGGCCGACCTGTCGCCGCGGCGGTTCTTTCAGCAGGTCGACTTTTTCAACCCGCCGGCGAGCCACAACAACCCGATGGCCCTGCGGATGCTCGTGCTCCTCGACAAGCTCGGGGGCAAGCCCGCGGTGCTCGGCCGCGTCGCCAAGTACTACGCCAGCGAGGCCGCGCAGCACGGCCGCCAGGCGACCCTGCTGGCGCCGGTGAGCCCGCCTGAGGCGCTCGACCAGGCGGCGGGGTCCCAGGCCAAGCTGGACCTCGCGCGCGAGATCGGAGCGCTCCGGTGAAGCCGCGGCGTCACGGGCGTAGCGGACACGACGCCGGCGGCAGAGCCAGACTCTGCGCGGAGGTTTTGTTATGACCAACGCGACCGAGTACTCGACGACGGGCGAGCCGGGGATCGAGCTGCCCCGCGGCCTCGCGCTGCTGCTCCTGCGCCACGCCTTCGTCTTCTTCCCGGACGCCGCCGGCGAGGCGGCCCTCGAGGCGGCCCTTGTCCGCGCGCAAGCCAAACGCCTCGAGCCGTCGGAGCTGGTCATGCGCTGGCAGCAGGCAGCAACGCGGCGCCGGACCTTCGAGCCCCGCAACTACCCGTCCGGCCCGCTGCGCGACCTCATCCACAAGGCGATGGGGCACCTCGACGACGGCAACGAGCTCGAGGCGGCCCAATTGCTCGACCTGTTCGACGTCCTGACCGAGCAGCTCGCCAAGCGCGGCCGCGACGGCGCGGGTGCGGGGCCGGACGATCGAACCGGCGGACATCCATCGGCTGGCGCCGCCGACTCCCCGAGCGCCGAGCGCCTCAAGGAGCGTCTCAAGAAGGCCCAGGTCGCGGCCCGCCGCCAGGCCCAGACCCGCCTGATGGAGCTGCTGCAGCGCCACCGCAGCGGCGACGCCGTCGACCTCGGCGACATCATCAACGCCTACCAGGACGACACCCAGGACCTGCGCGCCGAGAACCTCGCGCTGCGCCGTAGCGTGCAAGGGCTCTCGTTCGGCATGCTCGCTCACGCGGCCGCGTCCTACTTCGCGGCGGCCCCCTATGAGGCGCCGCCGCCGGAGGCCCCGTGATGCCGCCCGCCCTCGGCAGCCTCGGCCACCTCGCCGACGACCGGCCGCCCGAGCTCGCCGAGCTCGACCTCGAGGTCCTGCACGGCGTGCCCCTCCCGCCCGGGTGGAGCCTGGCCGACGAGGAGGACTGCCCCGAGTTCGTGGTCCGCGGCCCCGCCGGCGAGGTCCGCCACCTCGACCCCCGGCTGGCCGCGCGGCTCGCCTGGCGCCGGTGGGAGCTGCAATTCAGCGGCGCCGAGCTCTGGGGCGGCCCGCCCCTCCCCCTCCCGCCCGGGTGGCGCATCGTGCCCCCAGGCCCGCCCTCCAGCCGGGACCTCCTCGGCCTGGCCAGCGTGATCGCGGCGCAGCTCGGCGAGCTCGCCTTTCGCCTCACCGGCCCCGGCGGCACGGTGTTCGGGCAGCTCCCCGCGGTCCTCGTCGAGGCCTGGCAGCAGCACGCCCGCCACCACCGGCAGGTCAGCCAGCGGACGGCCGCCGGCGTCGCCGGCGTCGCCGCCCTCGTCGGCCTGGTCATGATCTTCGTCCTCGCCGCCCTCGGCTGCGACCCCGCGCGCGAAATGGCCGAGCCGTGGTACACGGCGATCATGACCACCTCGCCCCGCCTCTACATCCTCGTCCCCGTCGCGCTCGCCCTGTGCGGCATCATTGTGGCCTGTGGTGACTCCAATGGCGGCGAGGAGTCGGGCGACTCCGCCGACCCCAAGATCTGCGAGCCGACCGGCGGGCCTGTGACCGGTCTGGACCCGTTGAACGCGTGCACCGAGGACAGCCAGTGCGCCGACGGGCTTTGCCTGTACGGCATTTGCTCGGCGCCGTGCAACGTCGGCAGCCAGTGCATTGACTTGCAGGATGAGAGTGCGCCCGCCTGTGATTTTGTCGATGGTCGACAGATGGGCGGCTGCGTGTTCCATTGCGAGGGTGGCGAGCATATCTGCCCGCAACTGCCGGGACTCCCGACCAAGTGCACATATATTTCCGCCGTCGTGGGGTACGCGTGCGTATCCGAGGTTGACTGCTCATGACCGTACGGGCGGACATCATCGCGGAGACTGGCCTAGACCTGTCCAATAGCAACATTGGCGCCGATACGTTGGCGGGCTGGTTGGTTGACCGCGTCAAATTCGCGTTTCCCTTTGAGACTGAGCTAACCGCCGCATTTCAGGGGATCCTGGGTTCGTATAAGCTGATGACTGGCGCGGTTACTCCACTTGCGGTGTATGCCGCGGCGCTATCGCTACTAAAGGCTGGCGCGAGTATTCTTGAAGGGCGCCTCGACGACGACATTAGTGGCAATTTCAAGAGGATGGAAGCGGCTCGCAATCTTACCATCCAGACCTATGTCAAGCCCGGAGACTGGTCAGTCGTTGTCCCAGCTGGTGGCCTGCCCGTGGGTAAGGTGGACCTTTACAACAATGTCGGGGGCTGGGATGAGGCGAAGTTCTTGGCGCAATACAATCCTGGCATCGTCTGGATGTCGCACAGAACGGCCAAATCGGACATCCTTCTGCCGACCTGGCCATCGCCGCCGTACACCGATGGGTTCGGTATGCTTTCAGGGCCTCAGGGTACCAACTTCGTTCCGAATTGCCCCCTGACAGGCTGGCGCAGTGGAGTCGTGCGAAAGTTCGTGAGTGGCCAGCCGCAGTGCGCTCCATTTCCTGCCAAGTACGACCACGACTACTTCGGCACGATGCCATCCGCGAGCCCTCAAGAATTGCTTGAGCTCCAGGGGCCCGTCGAGGGCGCGTTTAAGGGGCTCAAGAAGCTCCAGCAAAAAATGGACGAGGCGTTTTACAAGCAAGCATTCGTCCCGCCGCCAGATTACACGTATCTCTTTAGTGTAGGGACCTACCCATACACCTCGTGGTCGACAGCTGCATCGTACCCCATGACCGGCGGCTCCGCGGTGGTGATGAACGCAACCATGGCCGTCGTCGCCGCCGCGATTCACAGCTTTACGCCCATGCATGCAGCCGTCGTCGCCGCTGAGGTGGCGCAGTGCTACACGGCTTGGCTTGCAGCGTCGCGTATTCGCTTTCTGCAGCCCGTGCCGGCTGCACAGTTCGATCCGAAGAAATGCTCCCCGGAGGATCACAGCTGTGGGGTGTTTCTTGATGCTAAGGGGTTGCCGACATCCTCAGACGATGCCGCAGTAGTGCAGTTCGTAACCGCGAAGCGATCGAACGAGGCCCAAGCAAAGGGCTATCCGCTGGGCCTCGCCCCGAGCTATCGCATCAACTGGCGCGTCGTCCGGGCGATCGAACAGTCCTTCCGCTCGTTCTTCAAGATCCGCCGGGCCGCGCTGTACCAGATGGACCTCCTGCCCGAGGACTTCCGGACGGCCGCCGCCAAGTCGCGCGACCCGATCCTCTCGGCCGTCGCCAAGACCGGGAAGCCGCCCCCCTACCGGCCCTGGTCGGAGCGGGACCCGCTGAACGAGGGCAGCGGCGACCTGGTCGTCGTCGGCCCGCTGAACGGCAAATTCGGCGCGGCGCCTGTCGCCGGCGGCGACCTCGGCGGCGTGCTCGTCCTCGGCGGCCTGGCGCTCGCCCTCGGCTACGCCCTCACCCGGTGAACCCATGAAGCTCGCCGACCTGCTGCTCCCGCTCGTCGTGGTCGCGGTCCTCGGCCTGGCCGCGTCGACCGCCTCCGCCGCGCCGCCGGCGGGCACCGGCGGGACGACGCCGAACGACCTCGAGGCGAACTGGGGGGCGACGCCGGCGAAGCTGCGGCCGCTGTTCCGGCGCATGGAGGAGGCCGCCGGCATCGCCGGCTCGGCCCGCTGGTTCGCCATCGTCGCCGCCCGCGAGAGCAACTTCGTCGCCACCGCCCACAACGACAGCGACGGCGAGGTCGACGCCTCCCGGCGCGCGTACGACAACAACGCCGCCAGCAAGCCCCCGCTCGAGCACGCCGCGGCCGCCCGCGACTTCGGGAGCGGCGGCCTGTTCGCCCGGCTCGGCCCCTACTTCCTGTGGTCCGGCACCGAGGAGCTCGGCGCCGCCGCGCCGCTGCTCGGCCTGCCCCCCTCGGCGATCTTCGACCCCCGCCTCGCCGGCTTCGCCGCGGTGGTGATGCTGCGCCGCCTCGTCACCATCTACCAGGCCAGGAGCCTGGTCGACGCCCGCGTCGGCTGGGCGGCGATCAACCTCCTCGGCGACCCGAAGTCCGCCAAGTACCTGGCCGTCCGCGACCGCTTCCTCGTCAGCGCCGCCAAGCTCGGCGTCGACCTGGCGCAGCTGCCGGCCAAGTTCGAGGCCGGCCCGTGGCCGGGCGCAAAAGGGGCCTTCGAGCTGATGACCTCGCTGCCCCCGCCGGCATGATGCTTGGTCCGGTCCCTTTCATTTGCGCCGCAGTGCTCATGCTGTTCGGAGCGGGATGGGTCCAGAGCTTCGGCGGGTTCGTATTCGGCCTGCTGCGGACATCGACCTCCTCCCTGGTGAGCGCGTGTTGGTGCAGACGAGTCGCGGCGATGAGCACGTGTTCTCGACCTACGCGACCTACGCATCGCTCGAGGATGCAGTGGCCGACGGAGCCTTGCGTTTGCGCGCCTGAGCAGGCAGGCTACCGCCATGGTTGCATTTACCCCTACCCTCGCTCGCCAGCTGGCCGCCGACGGCCCGCCCTGGGACGCGACCGTCTACTATGAAGCGATCGATCCTGTTACCGCCGAGGTGCTCGACCGTTCGCATACCCCAGCGAAGTCGCGGTGCTACGACCTCGACCATATCGTCGCGCAGCTCAGCAAGGGGCGACACGTCACGGTGACTGCCGGTGGCGTCGTGCACAAGCTGACCTCGCTGGCACCGGCGGATCGGGGCTGGTGCCCGGGCTGGGCGGGCGAGACGCGAAAAGCTCCGTGCGCAGACCCCACCGGGCCGAACACGGTCAGCGGTGCGACCTGACCTCACCGGCCGTTTGTGGGGCCCGTGATTCCAAGCAGGGAGCGCACCGCGCCCGCGTGATGCATCGCGCTTTGCAGCTGCATCTGTGAGAGCGACTCGTCGCGGTTGTAGTCCGCGAGGATCCGAAGCTGACGAAGCGAATTGAGGCGGTTTGCCGCTCGAATCGAGTTCGCGTCGCGCCGTCGCAGTGCGTCGAGCAATTGCTCATGCACATGCGCGCCCTTGAGGTCGAGCTGCAGCTGAAGACAGACGCAGTGAAAGATAGCGTAGTAGAGGCGGCTGATGAGTCGGGCGCCGTCCTCACGACGCAGCCCCCGGAGTTCTTCGCCGAATTCGGCGGCGGCATGACGAGGCTGGGGCATAACGCTGCGCGATGGTCGACGAGCCCTGCGCGCGTGTCAACACGCAGACGCTCGCCGCTGACGGGCGAAAGGGCCCGAGAGCGGCCGTCGCGTCACCCATGTAGCGCCATCGCCAGGCGCCGCGTCACCGGTGCAACGCCACGGCGACCCCGCCAGCGCCACGCTCTGGGGGCGCCGCATGATCGACTGCAGGCAGACGAAGGTCGTTGGCTACGAGAACGGGCAGCCCGTCGACCTCACGGTCGTCACGGTCGACAACAAGCCCGTCGAGCTCCGCACCGCCAACGCCTTCGCCCAGATGGCCCGCGCCGCGGCCAAGGAGGGCGTGCAGATCAAGGTCGTCAGCGGCTTCCGGACGATGGCCGAGCAGGAGTACTTTTTCGGCTGCTACCAGACCGGCACCTGCAACAACGGCAACCCCGCCGAGCCGCCGGGCTTCAGCAAGCACCAGAGCGGCCGCGCGCTGGACCTGAACACGAAGGCCACCGGCGTCGGCGCGTGGATGCAGGCGCACGCGGGCGAGTGGGGCTTCGTGCGGGCCGCAGCCGGCACCGCCGGCGCGGATGAACCCTGGCACTGGGAGTGGACCGGCGGCGGCCCACCGGCGCCGGCGTGCATCGACCAGGCGGACCCGCCTCGCGTCGACCTGGTGAGCGTGACGGTCGGCGTGCTCGTGGGGCTCGCGCTCTGGGCCATGTGGCGGTGACTTTATGAAACTCGGCGACCTCCTCCTCCCTGGCCTCGTCCTCGCGGCCGTCCTCGTGTTCGCGGTGCAGGGCAGCTCGCCGAGCTCGCCCGGCGACTTGCCGCCTGGCAACGACGACGACGCGCCGACCCCGGCGCCGGCGCCGGCGGGCACGCAGATCTGGTCGCTGACGCCGGCGAGCGGCGAGCGCTGCGGCGTCGACCTGGTCCCCGCCGTGACCGGCAGCTGGGGCACCAAGATCGTGGAGGGCGTCGACGCCGATCTGGTCTGGGGCTGGACCCCGCCCGGCGACCTGCGCCTCGCCAAGCTCTACGGCAAGCGGCTGATCGCCGACGTCGAGTACCGCCCCGTGGTCCCCGCTGCGCCGAAGTCAGCGTGGGCTGGCAACGAGGTCGCCCAGGCCGCCGAGCTCGGCGCGCTGGTCGGCGGCGTCACCAGCCACGGCTTCGTCCCCGCCGGCCTCCGCCCCGTGCTCGCGCAGCTCGCCAGCCGCGGCGTCATCGGCTACCCGCAGGTGTACGACTCGGACAAGAGCGCCGAGCCCCGGCAGTTCCTCCGCACCTGCATCGCCAGCTGGAAAAAGGCCGGCTTCGCCACGATCCGCCCGCTGCTCGGCGTGTCCGCCGGCCTCCCGCACCTCGCCGCCTGGCTCGACGAGTGCCAGGCGCAGGGCGTCACCCCGCACCTGTGGGACCTGCAGCGGATCCAGACCAGCAAATACAGCTGCGACCAGCTCGGCCTCGGAGGGACGAAGGTATGAAGATCCTCGACTACTTGCTGCCCCTCGGGGTCATCGCGGGCCTGTGCCTGATCGGCTACGCGCTCAGCCCCAGCGAGCCCCCGAGCTGGCGCACCGGCTACGTGTGGCGCCCAGACGGGTCGCTCCTCCTCGCGGACCCGGTGGCGTTCGCCACGGCCCGCGGCGCCGAGGCGGCCGGCATCGCCACCTTCGGCGGCGACGAGGACTACCTCAACGGTCTCGAGCTCGCGCTGGCGATCCCGTTCCGGTTCAAGGCGGTCCCGGTCGACTCGATCCCGCCGGCGCTGCGCCTCGCCTTCGCCTACCTCAACGGCGCCGTCGCCGGCGGCGCGCTCAAGCCGGAGGACGCGGCGCGGCTCGCCACGCTGCTCGCCGACTACGCGGTCAGGAAGGGCGCCGCGGCGGGCTCGCTGCCCGTGTGGAGCCCCGGCCAGGGGGGCGCGCCATGAAGCCCGGGAAGATCGAGCCGTACCGCGGCCACCTGCTCCACGCCCATTCGGGCCAGCCCCTGCGCGTCGCCACCGCGAAGGAGGCCGCCGCGGCGAAGCGCGAGGGCGTGATCGTCGTCGACGGGAACCCGTGCCGCGTCGGCTGCCCGCCCAAGGCGGCGACCGTCGGCGACATCCTCGTCGCCGCGTTCCGCCGCGCCCGGGCGCTCCCATGGAAGGCGCTCGCCGGCGACGCCTCGGTCGCCGAGCAGCTGGAGCGCCAGGCCTGGGCCGCGCAGTTGTCGGAGATCTTCGACTTCGACGAGGAGGCCCGCTACCACCAGCAGCCCCCGCTCATCTTCCTCGCCGCCAACGACGCCGAGCGCGCGAGCTACCCGGACAATTTCGCCTTCCACTACAACCACACCCGCATCCCCGAGCTCATCCTCGCGGCGGCGCAGAGCGGCGTCAAGGTCGACCCCACGCTGCTGCGGCACGCGACGCAGACGCTCGAGCGCTGGCTCGAGAAGAACGGCCGCGGCGACGAGAAGCCAAAGCCGGAGGTCCTCACCGTCGCGCACAATCCAGGGCTGACGGACGACGAGCGGGCCGCGGTTCAGGGGGGTGGTAAAGTGACCCCGGTCCGACCCTGTGCCGCCCCGTTCGCCGGAGAAAGCACGAGGGGAGCAGATGCCAGATGCGAGAGCCTCGCGCCTTGCCCCCGCTGCCACGGCTGACCCCGCAGGCGTCATCGCTGCGGCAGGTCGGACAGGTGGTATCGCCGCAGGAGGCGAGCAGGGTCACGAGCAGGAGAAACGCATTGAGTAAATTTGTCATCGGTGGGTCAGCTGGTGGGTGTGCGAGGATCCTGGACAAGCAGATAGCGAAACCTGTTCTCCGCGGTCTTTCGTAGGTCGAGCACCACGCGGATCGAGGGATAGGCGCGGAGGCTGTCGAAGAAGTGGGCCTCGTCGACGACCTCTTGCATGGCGGCATAGGCGAGGCCGACCATCGCCTCATGCAGCTGCGGGACCGAGCGAAAGCACGGCAGATACAGCGCGTCGCTACCCGGGAACGTCAGCAAGATGGGCTGTCCGACCACGTCGATCGGGAACCAGGTGCCCGCGAGCGAGACCTCGTGCTGGGCGCCGACTTGGTAGGGCTCGCTCGTCATTCGTGCTCCTGTGGCGGCAGGTCCGCGCTCTGCGTCACGGTCGCCAGGTCCTCGGACGCCTCGATCGCCGTCCGGAAGATCGTGCGGATCACACGATGAATCGACTTGCCCAGCGCATGCCTGCCCGGCAAAACCGCGGCCACGATGTCACCACCGACCATATCGACGAAGATCACGTGGTCCGTGACCTTGATCCGGATGGCCCCTGCGGCCATGTCCTTGTGGGCCCAGATCAGCACTGTCACCGCCTCTTCAACCACTCCCCGCCAGACCTCCGGACCCCGGAAGACGCTGGCGAAAGAGCGGCGCCAGCTGGGGACTGTCACCGCCGCCGCGACGACGCCGGGCCACGACATCAGCTTGTCCAACCGCTCGAGGTTGTTCATACAGCCTCCTGGAGCGCCTGGCCGCGTAGCTGTTCGATCCATCGGAGGCAGGCTGCCCGAACCTCGGGGCGCCAGGTCTGAAACCACGGGACCTCAAGGAGCAGCACCTCACCCGTCGGCACCAGCTCGGCGCCGGCGGTGGCGTAGACTCTCGGGCCCGCCTCGCGGTAGCTGTAGTCGCCGATGAGCAGCAGCGCGGGCGCGAGCTTCGCGCCGGTCCGCTCCCGCCACCGATGCAGCGCGACCCGGCCCGCGGTCTCCTTGAGCACCGTCCGGCCCCCGTCGAGCTCGACCAGGCCGTCCCGGTGCAAGAGCACGATGTGCCACCAGCGCCGCTCACCCTCCTCCGGCTCGCCATCGAGGCGGCGCAGGTGCCGATCGCGCAGCAAGGCCGCAGCAGCGATCGCCTTGCCGGCCGCGGCGAGCTCGGCATCGTGGGTGCCATGCAACCCTCGCCACGTGCGACCCTCCTCAACCAGCTTGAGCAGCCGGTCGAGGTCCACGCGTGATGCGACCGCGATGTGCTCGAGCTCGCCGGCGAGGGCGAGCAAGTGCCGGCGACACGCCGGAATGGCCCCCTGCTGCGCCCGGCAGATGCGACCACGCAAAACCTCGAGTCCCGCCAGCCAGGAAGCGAGGTCCTCCCATCGGACCCGCGTGCCCGCCGTGAATAAACCCGCCCGGTTCATGACAGCACCGCCAGTCCGGCGACGTAGATAGCGATCCAGACCATCGAAACGATGATGCACCACCGATCATTGGACTGCGTGCACAGGAACAGCAGCGCCAGCATCACCAATGGGAGCATGCCGACCCAATACGCGACCGAATACGCCTCTTGCATGGTGTGCTCCCTATGCAATCGACACCGCGACGGCGAGGGCGCCGATGATGCCGAGGAGGGTCCACCATGTGAAGCGAGAGAGGAGGATGACCGCGCCGAGGACCCAAAAGAAGCCCTGCGGCGGCGGCATCGGCGTCGGGTGAAACAACACCAGCGCGCTGCAGGTCGTCACGGTCACAGCGAAGAACACCAACATCTCCGTGACCGCCGCGACCGGCTCATGCTCACAGCGCCACAGCGCCCGCGCCCAATAGACCGAGGCGACCAGCATGAAGGCGTTGGTGCACTGCTCGTTCCGGGCGTCGACGGCGCCCCCGGTCAAGCTGCGCTCCAGCTCGAGGAGCATGCACCTCACGGCCTCCGAGCTCATGAAGAACGCCCAGAAGGTCAGGACCCTGCTCCCGACCGGCGACCGGAGCAGGCGATCGCGGAGCAGCCCGGCGTCGACCCACCACTTCCACGGGCGAGCGAAGAGACGATGGCGCACCGCCGCGACCATCTCCCGCTGCTCGTCCGCGAGCCGGCCGTCAAAGGCCGCCTGGCGAAACTCCCGGGCGGTCACGTTTTGGACCACCACCAGCAACGTCCCGAGCTCCTGCGGGGTGATCGCCAGGTGCCCGGCCTTGCTGGCCGTCCATACGTCCCCTGGCAGGCCGAGGTCCTTCAGCTGCTCCTGGAGCGCCTGCTGGGCGGCGACCACGGGCACGGGCGCATCCGCGGCGCAGGTGCACGCGCCGAACACCTCGGGCTCGTCGAAACGGACGCGGCTGAGCTCGCCGCCTCGGAGGCGGAGGGCAAGATCGATAATTGGGGGCAGGCTGTCATGCACGGGGAGGCTCCTTGCTGTCGTCCGGCGCCGCCGCGCCGGTTTGTGGGGTCGCCGCCTTGAGCCCGCGTTCGGCGGGCGAGCGGTGGCCCATGCTGTGGGTCAGGCGATGGGTCTGGATTCGGTCATAGACAGGTGTCGCCACGAACGACGGCCGCCGGTCGAGGTCGCCAAGGATGCAGGTCGGCAGCTCGCCAGGCGCGAGACACTCTTGCGGATGCGGAAACTCGGTCGTCGGGTGCCAGTCACGCCCAGGGCAGCACGAGCCCCCGCAGAACGCCCGGCCCTCGACCTCGTGGGAGGACCACGAGCTGCGCTGGTGCTCAGCGCCACGGCCGTGGTCCTCGAGCACGCGGGTCAGGTGGTAGGAGTCGTTTGTCCCGAGGTCGAAGCGGACGCGCTCCCACCGGACAAGCCGCCCAAGCTCGGCCAGCACCAGCTCGCGGGCGGCCGCAGTCCGGGCCGCACCGACCAGCGGCCTGTCGTTATTCTCGTCCTGGATCGCTTGCTTGTCGTCCAGGAGATCCGCCAGCCGGAGGAGGCGCCGGACCTCGATCTCCATCACCGGCGCCGGTGGTGTGAAGCCGCTGTAGGGCGTCTTCGTCTTGACCGTCAGCAGTAGCGTCCTGCGGTCGAGGGCGACCAGCTGCGCGAGGCGGTCGACCGCCGGCGGGGGGGCGCCCTGCGGCAACCTGGTGAAGGTGCCAACGATATCGTGCGGGCCCTTGTCGAGCTCGAACACCCGCGCCAGCACGAGCCTCACCACGTGCGGGCTGTCCATCCGAACCCAGGCGCTGGCGCTCACCCACACGGCCCCGCTGCCGTTGAGGTCGACGACCATGTGCACCGTCGTCGCCGGCCGCAGCTTCCCCCGCGGGCCATGGTCGGCCTCGATGTCGATCGAGGCGGCCACGAGCTCGACCTGCTGCAGCGTGTCGCAATGCGGGCATCGCAGGAGGCCGTTGACCACCGCGCCGCACGGACAGCGGTGCGCCCGGCAACGTGCGCCGTGCACGGTGCTGCACCGCGTCAGCCCGGGCAGCTTCGCGTCATTACACGCGGGACACAGCACCATCGGCCGGCTGCGCCGCCGCGATGGCGAATCGTCGTAAGTGATGCGTCGGCAGGTCACATCCACCATGGCGCCCTCGCCCAGGCGATCCACGCGGCGCGATGCCTGTCATCCCAGGTCGCGAACGCGCTGCCGACATTGAAGGAGCCGACCCGCCAGGGGCAGCCCTCGTGAAGCCGCTTCAGCACCGCGACGATGGGGATGGAGGGCCGGTTGTCCATGAGCACGCTCGCCGGCGGCTCGCCAATAGCCGCCCCGAGAACCTCGATACGCTCGCCGAGCAGCCGATCCGGCACAGTCTCCAAGGCCAGCGCCGAGAGCTTCATGTACGACGCATAGGCGCCTTTTTGGTCGCCAACCCGGAACAGCGACCCAATCGCGTTGACCTGATCGTCGAGTGTGTGCAGCCGTTTACGCAGGGCTGCCGGCGCGTCATCCTCCAGCTCCCCGAGGCGGCGGGCGACGCTGTCGGCGCATCGCGTGTACCACTCGCAAAGGTAGCGGCGAACCCCCTCGGCGGGCCGCTGCGTATTTGAGTTCAGGATCGACAGGACAAAGGCCGCCGCGTGCGAGCAGCCCGAGGAGCCATGCCCAGCAGCCCACAGATCGAACAGCCCCGCATTCCACGGGACGAGCGGAGCCTCCTCGAGCGAATGAAAGGTGCGTGCGAGCGCCACCAGGCGAGTCGTGTCAGCCATGTTGATTCTCCATGAGCGACCGACGACGACGTGCTACTGCCGTCGATTCCCGACCAGCGACGGCTTCATCCTCACGTGCGAGGCGCTCGCGGATCTTTCCGAGCAGCAGGCGCGGGAGGAGGTCGACCTCTCCGGGCCCTACAAGGTTATCGTCCACCAGGGCCATCTGAAACGAATGGGCGACTCCATGCCTCACGACGGTCTGAACGAGGCGGGTGGGTGGCGAACAAAGCTCGGGCGGCGAGATCACCATGTGCATTCGGCACGGCGAAGGGCGCTCGTCATAAACGGAGCACCGGCGGTCGCTGGTGAGCAGCGGGCACGGCAGCTGCAGGTCGAAGTGCTCCTCCAGGTGCTCGAGGGAATGCTGGCAGCGGGCGCCCAGAGCCTCCAGGGCCTCCCTGCCCTGCTCGGCGACGCGGCACACGATTTGCTCCGCCTCAATATCGGCGACGGAAAACACCATGCTGCAGCAGGCCGCGCAACCCGGTCGGCACGACATCGGAGCGCCCCGCAAGCCTGCGTCCAGCTGCTCATGCAGCACCCGAAGCCGCACGAGCGGCGCGGGGTGGCGGGGCCGTGGCGGGCGTGGCTGGCGGCCGACGAAGGCCAGGTCGGCGAGCACATACGCCAGCGCCAGGTGGGGCGAGGTGATGTTCATGCTTCCCCCGCTCCGCGCCACAGTTCCGCCGGGCAGCGCACATGCCCGCACGCCGGACAGACCTCCAGCTCGAGAGGATGGACGGTGGTCTCGTCCTGCGTGCGGCGCTGACACGCGCAGCAGCGCCAGGCATGGACGTGGCGCCCGTCCGCCCACGCCACGCGGCACCGGTGCCACCGGAGGACGTGGAGGGCGTCCGGCGGTGGCTCCCTGGGCTCGAGGAAGCGGCTGGCCACCTTTGCATAGACCAGCGCCGCGATGACGAGCGGCAGGCGCCAGAGCCAACCATCGCCGACCGCCAGCACCAGCCCGGCGATCAGCAACGGCGCGGCCAGTGCCACCCGGAGGAGGCTCCTTCGCTGCGCTCTACGCGTCATCGGCGGCCTCCAAAGCGGGAGCACCCAGGGCGCGGGCGAGCGGACCGGCGCGCAGCTGGTGCAGCCGGGGCACGAGCAGTTCGCCAAGCGTCTGGCCTCCGCCGGCCTCGAGGTGCGGCAAGAGGGCCTGTTCGATCGAGAGGAGCCCGCCGTCGACCGCCTCGAAGAGGTTCTTAATGAAGTACACGAGGACCCGGAACAGCCGGCGCTTTTCCTGTGCGTACATCTCCGCGATCTGCTTGCTTGTCGGCGTGGTGCGCCCCCTCCATTTCATCGGCTTGACCTCGACGACGAAGCGCGCGCAGAGCTCCGCGCCGCTCGTGCTGCGCCACATGAAGCGAAGCGTCGAGCGGTTGCCCTCCTCGGTGAATTGCAGCCCCGTCGCGTTGCGAGTGCGCAGCTGCGCCATCACCTCCGCCACCGAGCGGTCGATGCTGACGGCCGTATCGGCGTAGGGTCGCGCGGGCTTGCTCATTTCGCCGGCGTCCGCTCGTCGATCTCGCACGGAGGACAGAGGTTCTCCGTCTTCGTGCAAGGAAACAGGCAGGTCTCATCACACGCCCGCATGCACTGATGAAACCACGGGTGGCAGATCTCGAATCCCGGGCAGGCGTTGGGGTCGTGGTAGTCGCAGGGTCGCGGGCACATCGTCGGGATGTCGCCCCAGAGGCCGAGGTCCATGGACGGAGCTCCGCCGGTGCTCCCCGAGGTCGAGACCTCGCCGGCGCCGGTCGTTGAGGTGGTTGAGGTCGACGTCGACGTGTCGCCCGAGCTGGAGGATGTGTCGGGGCCGGTCGTCGTCGGCGTCGGCGTCGGCGTGCCCGTGCTGGACGTGCCGGTGGGGAGCGGTCCCTCGCTGGTCCCCTCCGTGACGACGGTGGTGCAGCCGAGGAGCAGGAGAACCGGGAGAAGCTGGCGCATCAGGTGTTCCTTTCGCGGGCCCGAAGCTGCTCCGCGCGCTCGCGCAGTGACTGCTGGTCCCGGATGTATTCGACGAGAGCAGCCTCGACGACGGCCGAGGGCCTTCGGCCCTCCCCACAGAAGCGCTCTAGCGCCGCATCGGTCGCGAGGCTCAGGTAGATCGAACGCTTCGCCATCGCCGGCCCGAGCGAGCGCGGTTGAAGGCGAGGTTGGCCCCTCGGCTTTGGATCCAGGAATGCCTGCTCAGGGGTCCCATCGGCGACCCAGCCTTCGAGGGGCTCGGCCGTCCTGCGCATCGTCGGGGTGGGTTTGGGCTTTTTCATGCGTCTTTGACCTCAACACCGCGGCGTCGCACCGCGAGAAGCAACTGCACATTCAAGTCGGCGATCTCGGGCGGTCGCCGGCTGAGCCGATGCATCATCGACCCGGCGAATCTGACCACATCGACGAATTGCATCGTGACCGGCTTGCCGCCCCATTCGCACTCGTTCGGCGGCGACATCGAGAAGTAGGCGCGGCAGACCGTCGGACGCGCCGCGTATTGCGAGCACGTCTGCGTCGCAATGTTCAGGAGTGGGCACGGCACCCGCGCCTTGAAATATGGGTGGTCAAACTCCTTCGACTCGGCGCCGCCCGGCGGCGCGGGCCCGGTGGCCTTGATGTTTGCGGCGGCGCGGCGGCCGAGCTCCGTCAGCCCAACGAGACCTCCGCTCTTAGCAACCGCCGCCGTGAGGCATTCAGCCTCCTCGGTGGGCAAAAACATCCGCGTGTGGCAGCAGCCCGCGCAGCCGCTGCCGCAGGAGGGGACCTCGCCGGCGGCCTTGCCCTCGCGCAGCCCGATGGCGATCGCCCTGTCCACGGCGGCATAGACCACCGGGAGGCGCTTGGCGACCTGCTGCGGGCTCAGGCCGCCGAAGGGGTTGCGTGGTGTCATGGGCCTCCCCGGAGACGGCGCTCCGCGAGGGCGCCACGGACCTCGGCGGCCAGCCACATCTCCCGGTAGCAGCGAACAGCCCGCAATATCTTCCACGTGCCGAGCCCGACAGCGACAACGACGGCGGGCACGGCGACCCACCAGAGGCCGCCGAGCGCCAGTTGGCTCATGCCGAAGACCATCAGGACTGCGTGGCCGACCAGGGCGTGCACCAGCTCGCGCCGGCCCCTGGATTCTCCGCCCTCGATCGCTGTCACGCCGCTGCTCCGATAGACGAGCAGGAGCCCCTCGTGCTCGCGCGCGAAGTCCACCACCGCCGGCGGCTCCTCGGGTCGCTGCGCTTTCGGCTCGGTCATACCGCCACCGCCTCCCGCATCGGCGGCGCTGCGGACAGCGAGCGCCGGCGAAGCCGCTGGATCTCCTCGATCAGGGCCGTCACCTCCTCGGCCGCACGCCCGCGGGGCTGGTAGGTCGTGACCCCGAGGCCGGCGGCCATCGCCTCACAGAACGCCACCCGCTGGCCGAGCTCGGCCGACAGGACCGGGACCTTGCTGCGCTGCAGCTCGCGCCGAACGCTGGCGGTCGCCGAGCTGCGGGCCATGGTCCGCACCAGCACCACCGCCCCGCGCAGCGACGGGCGCAGCTGCTGCGCGGCCTCCAGCATCGCCAGGCTCTGGGGCAGCGCCCAGACGTCCGCCGCCGTCGGCGCGCAGGGAAACAGCACCAGGTCGGCGAGCGCCAGCATGCTGCGCTGGATCTCACCGATCCGCGGGGGGCCGTCGATGACCACCACGTCGAAGTTGCGGGCCATGCGGGGCAGCTGGTCGTGTCGATCCATGGCGGCCTGCATACGCACGCAGGTCGGCGCGGCGCGCTTGTTCTCGGCGGCGACCCGAAACCACTCGGTCGTGGTCCCCTGCGGGTCGGCGTCGACGAGGAGCACCCGCCGCCCACGGCGCTGCATCTCGCTGGCGAGGTTGACGGAGACGGTGGTCTTTCCAGCGCCCCCTTTGCCGCCGGCGACGGCGACGATGATCGGACCGAGCATGTGCCAGGACCCATAGCTGCCTGGCCGTCAAGAAGATAAGTGCGCGCCCAATTCTGCCGCTTTGCGGCGCCATGAAGCGCCGCAAAGCGACTTGCCGGGTACTCCAAACGGGAAACGCGTCTAGCGGTGCCAGAGCGCCATGAATCGCAGGCTCGCCGGCGGCGCCAGGTGCAGGCGTCGCATGAGCTGCAGCAGCGACCGCCGCGCGGCGGTGCGGGTCTGGCTGTCGAGCTCGCCGAGCACCCGGAGGACCTCGGCGCCGGGCATCGCCACCCGGTCCTGAACACGCATCGCCATATTGAAGATCCCCGTTGGGACGATGAGTGAGCGGCCCTCGGCGAAGTCGTGGGCGTTGCCCGCGAGCTCGACCCATACGTGGCGCCAGCTGAGGCTGTCGTTGCTGTGGATGCCGCTCACCAGCTCGGCGTCCTCACCGAGGTCCCGGAGGCGTGCAACGGCGGCGCTGAAGCTGTCGGTCATCAGGCGGACCGTACCACCGCCCTCGCCGGCCCAGCCGCGGCGAGTCACCCCCGTCATGTCGCCGCGTCACCGCAGTAGCGGAGCGCCCTCGGGGCGCCTGATAGCGTGCTGCCTATGTTCGGTCTGGTGAGCCTGATCTTTATGCTGGGCCTTCTCCTGATGCTGGCGGGTATCTGTGCGCTGGCATGGGTCGACGGCCGGCCGCGGCTCGCCGGCTTTGACCTGCTGATCGAACACGACGACCAGGTCGAGCGCCCCCTCATCCTCATCCTGCACGCCGGCGGGTCCAGCCCTTGCGCCGCCGTCGAGGTCCTGGAGAGGCTGACCGTCCCCGACCTCCGCGAGTTCCGGCTGGTCGCGCCGGCAGGCCCGCTCGCCAACGCCGGCGCCCGGTCGTGGCTCGCCCCCGAGCTCGGCGCCGAGGACACCGACAAGCTTGTCCGCGCCCAGGTGGAGCAGCTCACCCAGCTGCTCAGCCGCCTGCTCGCCCGCTACCCCACCAGCAAGCGGGCGATCGTCGTCGGCCTCGGGGAGGCCAGCACCCTGGCGGTCCAGCTCGGCCTCTCGGCGCAGCCGATGATCCGCGCCGCCTTCGGCTTCGGTGGCAGCTACGACGGTCGGCACATGCCCCTCGCCACCCACCTCTCGACGCAGACCCAGATCCGAAAGCTCAGCTGGGGGCCATCGTCATCGTCCGACCGCGACGCCGAGGCGATCGCCCAGGCCCGCGGCTTCGACTACGTCGTCGAGCACGCCAGCGAGGTCAGCTGGTGCGGCCCGACCGTGGCCTTCGCTGGCGCCGCCGTCCCCGACCCCTGCGACCCCGAGGCCGTCACGCCGTGGCTCGCCTCAAAGCTGCTCACCGCCCTGGAGACCCCATGAACCGCCCCACCATCGCCACCCGTCGCGCGCTCGCCGTCTTCACCGAGGGCCTCGCCAAGGCCCTTCTGCAGGAACACGACTCCCTGTTCCACCTCGGCGCTGCCATCCTCGAGGTCAGCAGCGAGGCCCTCGCCACCTACGAGGACCTGGTCCCCGAACCCGAGACGGCGCCCTGCCCTCGCAAGCTGCGCCAGGCGATCACACGGAACATCAACGAGCGGCTCACCCGCCTCGAGGACTTCGCCGCGGACGAGCACGACGACCCGCAGGTCCTCGCCGAGCTCGAGCCCGAGGCCGCCCGGCTGCTGCAGCTGCGGGCGCTGGCCCCGTTCATCGAAGGGCCCGCCCTCTACTACCTGCTCGGCAACACCGACACCAAGGACGGCCGCGAGGACTACATGCAGGTCGCCCGCATCCAACCGCCGGCGCCGGCTGACGACGCCGGCGACGCCAGCCCCAACGCCGGCGACACGAGCGAGCAGGCCCCCACCGCCCCCGAGCACCTGCAGCCCGGTCAACGCGTCTGGATCGCGTCCACGCAGGGCGTCGTCTCGATCGCGCTGCCGACGGACGAGGCGATCATCAGGGTGCTGGCCGAGCGACGCTCCCGGGCGAACGCGAACCCGGGTCCGCTCCCGTTGCGGATCGTGATGTCGCTGCCGACGGGCGAAAAATCCGCCTTTCACTTCGAGCAGGCCCGCATCGACATCGGCACGTCGGCGGGCAACGACCTCGTCTGCACCCCAGGCTGCGGCGCCGGGGTGCTGCACGGCTCGATCCTCGTCGCCGACGACGACGTCACATTCCGCAACGTCTGGGGCGCCGTCACCAAACACAACGGCACGCCCGTCGTCGGCCCGGTCAAGCTGGCCCACGGCGATGTGCTGGAGCTCGGCAACCACGGCGGCGACCTCGTCGAGGCCGGGAACACCCGGCTCGAGGTCTACTTCAAGTCGCGCGACGCGGGCTCCCACGATGCCTAAAGCCCGCCGGCCGCTGCTCGAGCAAGCCGCCGATGGCTCGTGGCAGGTCATCACAGGCGACGCGCTCGACGTCCTGCCCACACTCCCGCTGGAGTCGCACGACCTCTTGCTTGCGGATCCGCCGTTCAGCAGCGGCGGCATGGTCCGCGGCGATCGGGCCCAGAACGACACGATCGGCAAGTACTCCCGGAGCCACCGCAGCCTCGAGCTCGCCGGCGACACCCGCGATCAGCTGCAGTGGATCTATTGGTGTGGCGCCTGGCTGCGCGCCTCCCTCCCGCTGCTCACCCCCGGGGCGATCGTCGGCGTCTTCATCGACTGGCGCCAGGTCGCCGCACTCTATGCCGCGTTCGGCCTCGCCGGCGTCGTGCTGCGCGGGCTTTGTCCCTGGCTCAAGGGACAGGGTCGACCGCAGCCCGGGCGGCCGCGGCAGGACAGCGAATTCATCGTCTGGGGGACGAAGGGCCCACGCAAGCGCGTCGGCCCCTGGTACCCCGGGCACTACGACGACCACGTGCTCAGCGCGGAGCGCAAGATCTTCTGCCGCAAGCCGACCGAGCTGCTGCGCAAGCTCGTCCGGTGGTGCCCCGAGGGGGGCCGCGTCCTCGACCCGTTCGCGGGCTCGGGCCCGACCGGCGTAGGTGCCATCCTCGAGGGCCGCCGCTGCACGCTGATCGAGCTCAACCCCGCCAACGCCGCGTACTGCCGCGGGCAGCTGCGGACCTACAGCCACACCGCCGCCCTGAGGGCCCCGCCATGATCGCCTGGCCGGCGGTCCGCCGCTACCTCGAGGCGCAGCCGGTCGGCACGGAGTGCTTCATCCCCCGGGGCACCGTGCCGCACCCACGCGACGCCGGCGCCGTCCTGTCGGTGGGGCTGCCGAGGGGCCAGCGCGCCGACTGGCGCTTCCCCGCCGCGGCCGACCTCTCTGGGCTGCACGTCCACGAGTTCCGCCACGGCTGGGCGGCCCACCTCGACCGGGTCCACCCCGACCGCGGCGTCGTCCCCCACCTCCAGGCCGACGCTCCGGGCGTCCTCCTGCTGGTTGGCGCGCTCGCCGGCGTCCTGCTCGGCCGGGTCGTCGCTCGCCCCACCACGGGGCTCCTGTTCGGCCTGGCGCTGGGCGCCGCCCTCGTTGCCGGCGGCCACCAGCAGCTCCGGCTCCGGCGCTAGTTGTTGCCTCCTTGTCGGTGCGAGCGCGGTCCATGACGCACCACCCGCAGTCTCCCCCACCACCCCCGCCACAGGTACACCGGCCGGCGGGATGAAGGGCGCTGCTGGTGTCGACCCAGACCACCACACGCGTCCGATCGGGGATGTTGGTCGGCAGGGCCAGGCCTCGTTCGCGCAGCTCGCCGGCCGTGGGGTCGGCCGCGGCGGCCACCATCGCGCCGAGCCCCGGCAGGGCGTCCTGCAGCTGCGCCCACTGCTCCGGGGTCGGGGTGGCGACGCCGCGCTCGAACTCGCCGATCTGCACCGCCATCAGGCCCGCATGGGCGGCAAGGACACGCAGCGGCTCGCCGACGCGTTCGCGCTCGTCCCTGAGCTGGCGGCCGGCTGTCGTCATGTCGCGCTCCGCCGCGCGACGTAGTCCGCAAGCCCCCTGCTGGGGCCGTCGTCCAGGTTGCGTCGAAGATCGCTGCTGTTGTACCAGGCCCACAGCGCGGATTGGTGCACCCACGGGTCGCCCGCGCTCAGCAAAACTGCGTTGAGGACCATCCCGAGCGTCACCTCCGGTCGATGCTCGAGCGCCAACCGCTCAGCGCACTCCGCGATGGTCTCTCCGTGCTCCGCCGCCGCCGTCATCGCGTCGCGCCAGGCTGTGGCAAACGTCCGGACCCGCTCGAGGTAGATGTCGGCGGCAGCATCCTCCCGCTTCGCTACCTCCTCTGAAAGGACGCGGAGAAGCATCGCCAGATCGATGCTGTACTCGGCTCCGCGGCTGTAGCTAAAGCCGTGGCCACGGGGCCCTCCGATGACGATCAGCAGCACTGCGTTCGGGTGAAGGCGCTCGTATAGCTCCTTGCACTCCGCGTCATAGCGTCCGTCCAGTCCTTCCATCGTGATCATGCTTTCCTCGCTTGCTCCTTCGGGAGCACAAATTCCTGCCGACATTGCTTGCACCCGATGCCGCCGGCGGCGGCCTCGGACGGCGTCAGCCAGATCCGACGGGGACAGCCACACAGCATCGTGACCCGGGGTTTCCGCGGCGTGGGCCGCTCGGCGGCAGCGATCCCCATGCCGCGCTGGCGGCTGCCGTCGATGCGGTGGGGCTGGCGCGCTGCCACGTGGCCAGCATCGAGGGCGGCGAGCGCCTCGCCGTAGCGCATCAGGGTCCCGGGCGGGACCGACAGCCTCGTCCAGCCGAGGGCGGTCCCCAGCTGGCACTCGAGGCCCACCTCACGCGCCAGGACGGCAAAACGCTCGTTGTGGTAGCGACCCTCGCGGCTGCGGTCATCGATCTTGCGCACGAAGGCCAGGGCGTGAGCGGCCTCGTGGAGCAGCACCTCGAGGATGGCGGCCGAGCCCCGCTCGAACAGCTCGCCGGCGATCATGACCTCGGCGCGACGCTCGGGCTCGGCCTTCCCCCGTCGCCCCTTCACGGGCGGGAAAGCCCAGCGACTGTGAGCGAAATGCCCGTCGAGGGGCCGGCGCCCCTCGCTGCCGATGCCGAGGAGCATCACCACGGCGGGCAGCTCGGGGTGATGGCGACGGATCGTCTCCCAGCACTCCTCGAGGGCGCTGACCAGCGTGGAGGCGACGTGCTCGGTGTCCGTTGTCGAGTGCACGCCAACGCTCCCGGGCTACTCGCAGGCGCCTGTGTTGATTTTGACCTCGTTCGCGGTGACGCGAACGCGGCCGGTGTATCGATAATCGGTCTGGACCGTCTTGACCGAATAGCGATGCTTCCCCCTGGACGCACCGCCTTCGCTCACACGCTCGGCCGTCACGGTGTCGTCATCGTGCACCTCGAGGATGTGCAGCGAATGGCGCGTCCGGGTGGGCCGCCAGATCTGGCCGAGTTCGACCGGCGGGGTCATGCGCTCCCCCTCGCCCGCGGGCCAGACTCCTGACGCTGCTGACGTACTGCCCTGATCGTCGGGCATTCGTGGGCGGCGCTGACGGCCCGCAGCTCGTCCAGCACCTCGAGCGCCCTCGGCTCCGTCTGAGCCCGGTCAACGAGCTCCTGGTAGGCCTTGTCCACCACGGGGCCTTGCGTCGCAAGGTCGCGCCACCGGGCGCCCGGCAGCTGGTCGAGCTGCGCCGCCGAACCAGGGGTGATCAGCGCCCCCCAGCGCTGCAGCAGCGGCCGCAGGGCCGCGACCGCTGCCTCCTCGAGGTGGTCTGTGATGATATGGGCGAGCGCCCAGGCCTCGAACCGGTTTCGCTGCCTCACGTCGTGGACGAGGTTGTCTCGACGCGGCGGCGGACCGGGAGCGACGGCCTCAAGCAGCGCCGCGAGACCTCCCGCAAACGCTGCCGATAACATATCGACGCGCTGACGGGGCCCCTTCCGCTCGTTCTGCGCGTCGAGGGTAACGCCCTCAAACACCCAGTCAAAACGCTCCTTCGGCAGCTGGAGGAGCCACGCGCCGAAGCTGCCGGGGATGGGTAGCCGCGCAGGACAGGGCAACGTCGAGCGGCACGCGCCGACCTCGCCGCACGAGGGACACGGGCCGGGGGCCACGAGGGAAACGACTCGATGGATTTCGCCTGGTGTGTTGATGGTGGCCATGAGTTTCAGTCCTTGTTAGCTGCCGGGCATTCCAGGCGCTCGAGCACCTGCGCCGTGTACTCCGCCGCGAGCTGGACGTCGTCCTCGCTTTGCCCGGTGTGGTCGACCAGCTTGGTGACATCGCGGGCCAGCTCGAGCATCGCTGCGGGCGATGCCCTCTGAACATCGCCGGTCGGCACGGTTGCCTCCTGGAGGCGCTGCAGCGCCGCACCAACCAGCCGGGTGCACAGCTCCGCGATGCCGGCAGGCGCCGGTTTTATGCCGAGCTGACGTTTGTCACGCTCGGCGAATCGATCCTCCTCTCGTGACGGCTCCGCGCCGGCGCTCTCCAGGAGGTAGCGCAAGCGCTGACGACGACGGGCTGCCTCGATCATGACCCGCTCCGCTGCTCAAAACAATAAAGCCGCGCGTCCTGGTCGCAGTCGACGACGGCGAAGTGGGTCCAGAGCGCGCCGAGGCTGTGGTAAAAGCCCACCTGGCCGCTCGCGTCCTTGTCCTGCCAGTTGTTGCAGTCGGCCTCGCCGAGCGTTCCCAACGCGGTGAGGCCGGTCCAGACCAGCGGCTGCGGATCATCGACCCAGGCGCCGAAGGCGTCGCGGTCGATCGGGTGCTCGAGCTGCCCGCTCTCGAGATCCTCGAACCCCCTCGCCACACGTGGCCAGTCGGCCCCGATCATCACATACCAGCCGGAGTCGCGGGTGAACCGCTCGGCCGGCGTCGTGCCATCGAGCGCGATCCATGCCCGGAAGGTCCCGACGAGGCCCGCGTCGTCGGCCGCGGTCTGGCAGACGACGTCCGGCTCCCCGATGCCCGGGCCGGGGACGGGTGGGCTCAAAAATACCCGCTGGCGGTCCTGGCAGTCGTTGTTACACAGGTCGTCGTCGTCGGCGTTCTGGTCGTCGCAGCGCTCGCCGGGCTGCACGAGGCCATCGCCGCAGGTATCGGGCGCCCCAGAGGTGCTCGAGCTGCCTGAGGAGCTGCCCGAGCTCGAGCTGGTCATCTCGCCCGAGCTTGAGCCAGTCGACTCTTCCAGGCTACCCGAGCCGCCCGAGCCGCCCGAGCCGCCCGGGCCGCCCGGGCCGCTCGAGCCGCCCGAGCCGCCCGAGCTGCCCGAGCTCGTGGCGGTCTCGGTGGTGAGGTCGACGTCATCAGAGGTCGCCGCCGGCGAGCTGGCGACCGTGCAGGCGGCCAGGAGGAGGCCGAGGATGGCGCCGGGGCCAGCGCTGTGGTTGGAATGGTTCATGAATTTGCTGCATCCTTGAATTGTTGTGTGTTGCCGTGCCAATAGGCAGGCACCGTGCCGATCTTCCCATCACGCGCCTTGGCGACAATGATCTCGGCCGTGTGTTCGTGTTCGGTCCGCACCTCGAGCGGTGCGTCCCTGAGGTAATAGCCAGGCCGATACGGGAACAGCACCACATCGGCGTCCTGTTCGATCGCCCCGCTCTCTCGCAGGTCGGCCAGCGTCGGCCGGTGATCGTCGCGTGCGTCCACAGCCCGATTGAGCTGCGCCAGGATGATCACCGGGAGACGGAGTTCTTTCGCCAGCGCCTTCGCCTCCCGAGACATCTCTGCGACCTCCTGCTCGCGCACGGCGCGGGCCTTGCTCCGGACCAGCTGCAGATAATCGACCGCGATCACACCGATCCGATGCGTCTTGTGCTCGTCGTTCGGAAACACTCGCGGGTCCGCGCGCCATCGGCGAGCCCGCGCCCGAATCATCGCCATGCTGATGCCACCGGCGTCATCGAAGATCAGCGGCGACTCATCGAGGCGCGTACCGACATTCCAGAGCGCTTGCATCTCCCGGGTCGTGAGGACCTTCTCGTTGTACTTGTTGAGCGGGTTGTCGATGTGGTCGAGGTTGACCCCACTCTCGATCGCGTGCAGCCGCTGGGTCAGCTTGTCGATCTGCATCTCCAGGCTGAAGAACATTGCTGGTTGCAACAACGGCCGCTCCTGCGGCGGAAGGACTGTGTCACGCAACCGGCGCATCGCCGCGTTGGCGAGGATGTTCATGACCAGCGCGGTCTTCCCCATCGAGGGCCGCGCGCCGATCACCACCAAATTGCCGGGAAAGAGCCCGCCGCGGAGCTTTTCATTGAGGTCTGAAAAGCCCGTCGACACGCACCGCGTCGGCGCGCCCGCCAGTCTCGCCAGGAGGCCCTCCTGGAAGATCTTGGCCATCTGCGAGCCGGTGTAGGCCGTCTCCCCGGCGCCCCGGTCCGAGCTGGCCAGGAAGCGGCCCTCGACCTCGTCGAGCCACTCCTCGGGGTCGCTCAGCGCCGAGGAGGCCCCATCGGCGATCTCGCGGCAGGCGCTGGCGAGCCGGCGGACCTGCGCCAGCGCCTGCAGGCGCTGCGCGTGGCTCCGCAGGTCGACCATGTGGCCATGGTCGTCCTGCAAGCGATTGAGGCCCTCGAGCCCGCCCGCGAGGCGCAGCTCGTTGATTACCCGGAGCTCCGCCTCCACGCCGACGATGTCGATCTCCTGGCGACGCTCCCACAGCCGCAGCGCCGCGCCGAACACCGCCCGGCAAGCCGGGTAGTAAAAGTCTTCCGGCCGCAGCAGATCGCCGACCGCCGCCATGGCGGTTTGGCCGTACATCAGCAACGACCCGACGATCGCCCGCTCGCCCTGCTCGTGCGATGCACTCATGCGAGCACCGGCCCTCTCCGGCGCAGCTCGCTGGTCGCGTCGTCGAGCTGCTGGCGCAGGCGTTCGATCTCGCGGTCCTGCTCAGCCACCTTGCCGACCAGGTCCTCCGCGGCAATGTGACGGGACAGCTCCCGGCGCAGCCCCTCGAGCTCGCGGTCCTGCTCGGCCACCTCGACCTCGAGCGCCTCCAGCCGGTTCAGGCGGGGCACGAGCCGATCGAGCCGGCGAAGCGTGTCCGTGAGGACCCCGTAGTGGTCCGCGGCGAAGCGAAGGCGGTGGCTCCCGTCGACCATCACCTCGACCAGGTCGCGGACGGCCGCCCACGCGGCGCCGGCGTCTGCCTCAGGGCAGCGAGGCGCCCTGGCGGGTCGCGCCTGGTTGCAATGCCCGCAACCATCGCGCCACGCCTGCGACCAGGTCTTGCATCGACCGCACTGCCAGACCGTCCTCAATTGGCCCCCCTCTCAGAACGATGTGCCGCAATCAGCGCACGCATCCTCGCCAGGATCGGGTCGTCTCGCACCTTCGCCTCTTCCTCCGCCGTCAGGGGTCGGAGGCGCAGGTCCTCAGCGAACATCGCCGCGGCGCCGCAATAAAAACAGACGCTCAGACCGCCCGGATGCACCGCCTCGTCAGGGCGTGTCCCCGTGGCTGCGTCGAGTGGGTGTTTGCAGGTCAGGCAGGCGGCTGGCAAGGCAGGCCCCAGCTGACGCCGAATTTCGGCTACCACGTTTGCCGCATCGCCAAGCTCCTCATCCTGGACAGCGGCTATGCCCTCCGGGTTGTGCTGAAGCACCCCGTGGCACTTCGAGCAAACACCAAGCTGTCCAGGCTGCGGGGCCGCTAAATAGCTGAGCGTATGGCTGCAGTGTGGGCAGGCCATTTTGCCGAGGCGGGGCGCACGGGTTCGCCAACTCATGAGGGCAACCCCCGGCTCGCCCCGACAATCGCCGTACGAAACTCCCGCAGTTTGGCGATGCCCGGCTCCTGCTCCCCTCGCGCAGCCTCCTCGGGGGTCGCAGCACGCACGCCACGCGACGGCGTAAACGCGAGCAATTCCCCACATTCGAGGCACAAGCAGAGCTCGCCGGCGGTCGGCAGGCGCGGCGCTCGCTCGGGTGGCGCAGCGCCGGCGTACCCCTCGACGTAGAGCGCCCGACAGGGCCGGTGACAGGTCGGGCACTGCGACTCCCGGGGACGCTCCGGCGGTGGCGACGGCGCCGCAGAACTCGCCGCATCTCCGCCAAAAAACACTTTCCGAGCGATTCGCAGGCCCTCCTGTACATCCGCCGGCAGCTCCCCCTCCTGAATGCTCACAAATCGCTGACCGTTGAAGGCCAGCGCGCCCCGGCAGCGATTGCAAAGCGCCATCAGCCCGCGTTGGGGCTGCGCTGACGCAACAGCGAGCCGGGCCAGGCAATAGGGGCAGTCCTGCGGGGGAAGGCGCGTCATGTCGCTCCGGTGGCGATCATGCAGCGCTCGAGGCGTCGGCCCAGCGACATCGCCACGGCGCGCGCCAGCTCGGGTGTCACGCGCACGACGACGTTTTTCCCTGCAGCATCGGAGCCGAGCCGCAGGAAGGCCGAATTCGTCGCCCACGTGACCTCGGGGCAGTCGCGTCGGCGGATGAGCGCCTCGAACATTACCTCCGCCGCGTCGTGGGTCAGATCGTGCCGTCGATGTACGCCGTGGCCCTCCACCAGGATGCCGGCCGCGCTGGCGAAGCCCTGCCCTGGCAGGACGACCACGCTCACGCTCACGCTCCGCAGCGGGCGCCCGATGAGGTCGCCGTGGCCCTCGGGCTTGACCGAGGGGTGGTGGCAGTCGAGCTCCGGCGCTTTCGTCGGCGGAAAATGGCGGACACAGGCGATCGCGACCTCGGGGACCTCGAGGTCGAAGTGGTCAGACATGGGCCACCTCCCCGCCGTCGTCGTCACCGGTGAACTCGTCCTCCAGGCTGAGGTCGAACTCATCCAGCAGGGTCAGCTGAAGCCCTCCCTCGCTCTCACGCACGGACTGCGCGAATTGCTGGAGCGACGACGCCGCGATCGACGGTGTGAACCACGAGCCCCAGAAGATCTCATCGGGGCACGTCTCGCACTCGGCCCGCTGGTGGGGTTCGCCCGGCCAGGCGCCACATTCGACGCACAAACCGAGCGCCTCGCTGCCGGCGTCGTAGACGTCGATCACGTCGAGGCTGTCGCCGTCCTGCCGCGCCTGGTCCGCCTTGCGGGCCAGGCATTGGAGCGCCCGCTTCATCCGGGCGAGGGCCGCGAGGGCGGGCGTGGGCGCCAGCCGCTCATCGTGCTCCTGCGGCGTCGCGGTGGCGCGGCGCCGGCGGGCCCGCGCGACGCTCCGCAGCGGCTCGCGCCAGAGGCCATCGCCGTCGTTGCCGATGTCCTCTTCCGTCACGGCGAGCGTGAGGGCCTGCTCCAGCTGCAGGTCGCCATCGGCCGCCAGTTGTACCAGCCGCGCCAGCGCCTCCGGCAGCATGGCGATCAGGGGCGTCGGCCCGGCGCCGCCGGCGGGCAGGCCGGAGACCAAGAGCGCGGGCGGCCAGACCCTTTCAAAGGCGTGGCTGGCCCGTATCGACGCCTGGTAATCGGTCAGCGTGAGGGGGAGGTGTTCGGCGAACGGGCCGACGCATGGAATGCGCTCACGGTGCATGAGCCACCTCCTCTCGCGTCATCCCGAGCTCGGCGCGGGCCTCGTCGATCCGACCCGCGCTCAGCAGGTCGCTCGCCCGCGTGATCGCCAGCTGGTGGATCCGGAGTCGCTGCTCGTACGCCTGCCGCTCGCGGAGGGCGGCGCGGAGGCGCCGACCCATGATCGCGTCGACCGCGACGAAGGCCGCGAGGTTATGCTGCAGCGCGGTGGTGAGGGCGCCGACGACCTCCTCGAGACGCTCGGCCGAGGGCGGATTGTCGCCCTCCATCATGGAGGCCATCGCCCGCTGGATGATGCCCTGCATCAGCTCCGGGGGCGCCGCTAGTATCGATTGCGCATTATCTACCGTTCGAGTCATTCCAAGCTCCTTCCCTAGCTTGGCGTGCTACGCCTTTGTGCAGAGAAAGGTTCCCCGCCAACGTCGAGCCCGACCGCGGCGAGGAGTTCCCTGCGATTGTTGTTTGCGACCTCTTCCGACATCACTCTGTCGGGCTCGGAGGTCAACAGGACACTGGGCTGCGGCGCCTCCCTGCGCGCGTGAGTTTCGAGCAGAATCTTGTACCGCCGCTCATGTCGCTCCCTGGCGCCATGCGCAATATCCACCGCGGTACTGAACACACTACTACCATCCGGTTTCGGCGCTGCTGTCAGTCCGCGCCACCATAGGATCTGCCCCGGGTTCTCGTGGAGGTCCGCGCGGTACCACCACAGGGTGCTACGGATCTTGTCCTCGGACTCGCGGTCCATGAGGGCCCCGAGCCCGCGCAGCGTCGCATTGCTGGCATCGAGCGGCGCCGGGCCGCGTGGGACATCCGTCGGCCACAGCGGCTCGGAGCGGACGGCCTTCGCGTGGCCGAGGTCGACCAGGACCTGCAGCTTGGCCGGGTCGCCGTAGAGCCGCTGCGGGGTGCCATCGATCCGCCGCTCGGCGGTCAGCTCGAGGAAGTGCACCCGCTCGGCGCCGAGGCCCCGCGCGAATTCCTGGACCCGGATGTCCGGCGCCAGGCCCAGCGCGGCGGGCTGGTGGATGGTCGCCACGATGCGCTCGAGCTCGCGGTTGCGGCGGCGCAGCGCGGCGAGCTCGATGAGCGCCCGCTGCAACGCCTTGTGCTCGGCGAGGTCGACCGTCTTCTCGCGTGCCACCGGGCGAATGACGTCCAGCTGCAGCAGCCAGCCGACGCGCAGGGCGCCGTTGATGATGCGCCCTTCGGTGATGAGGATCCCCCAGCCGAGGAACCGTAGGATGTGACGGCTGATCGTGCGGGCGTTGAGGTTGGCGAGGGTGGCGAGCAGCTCCCGGCTCTTGCCGCACCAGCGGTCATCAGTCGCGGTCGTCAGCATCGCCCGCAGCGTGCGCCGCTCGCCAGCCGTCATGATCTGCCCGTGGGGCGCCCGTCCGCGGCGCAGCCATTCCGGGATGCTGACGGCGGCGACGCTCACGGGCCCTCCTGTGCGTCACGCCGTCGGATCGACGCTGCCGCGACCAGCAGGTCCACCAGCGCCGCCCACCAACCCGCGTCCGGTCGGCCGCCGCGCGCTTTGTCGGCGGCGAGCAGGCGGTCGAGGGCAAGCCCCAGGTCCGGCACGTCGACCGTGAAGCGCTGCGCTCGCCACAAGAGCGCCCGCTCGGCGAGGACGGCGTCCTCGGCGGTGACGGCCGCGACCTCGAGCTGTCGGGCCCGCTGGCAGTCCACACAGGTGGTTTGCGGCCTCGGGCACGTTCTGCAGAGCCCGGCGACATCGAAGTCGGCCGGCATGTCGACCCAGATCCGCCGCCCCGCCTGCCACGCCTCGGGTGTGTCACCCGCCTCGAGCTCCAGCAGCGCCCAGACCCGGCCCACCCGAGGCGCAAAGGGGCGTGCCTGGTACTGATGCAGCAGGGGCAACAATTCGATGTCCGCCCGGGCGACGCGGACCGGCGGGGTGAGCTCTTTCATTCGGAGGGCCTCCTTTGAACCCACCAAAGGATGAGATCGACGACAAGGGCGAAGCCGAGGAGCGAGCAAACGACCTCAGCGTAGAGGTCGACGCTCTCCGCATAGCTGCCAATCACGACACCACCCAAAAGCGGCGCGAACGGTCGCCGCTCGAGGAAGTGCTCGAGCCGGGTCACAGAGCGGCTCACCGCGGTCCCTCCAGCGTTGGCCCGCGCCGCTCCGCCAAGGCTCGGCGGACCGTGTAGTAGCCCGGCAGCGTGAGCACGAGCGCCTCGTCGCCTTCTGACGTCCCCGGCAGCGCGAGCAGGGATGCGCTGTACCAGGCGCGCAGCTCCTCGACGCGCCAGGACTGACTGAGCAGGATCCTGACGGCCAGGTCGAGCATCCTCGGGCTGGCGAGTCGCCCGACCTCGAGGGCGATCTGGTCGGCGCAGGCCGCGAGCGTGGCCCCCTTGGCGACGGCGCGCTCGAGGTTGGTGCGTAGCTCGTCCGCGAGGTCGCGGACCGCGTTGACGTAGTCGCGGAGCTCCGTCGGGTAGTTTGCCAGCTCAGGCATCATTCGCCTCCTCCCCGCCCTGCAGGTAGGCCAGCGCCTCACGCATATTCTCGAGGGCGCGTTGCAGCTCGGCCAGGGCGCCGCCCAGGTCGCCAGAGGGCAGCGCCTCCGGGAACGCAGCGAGCGCGGCCGTGAGGGCCTCAAAGAGGCGCTCGAGCCGCGCTTGTTGGTGATCGCGGTCGACCGCCGCGGCGGTGCTGGTGTCGCTGGCGGTCTCGCGGAGGTCGACGACGAACCGGGCACAGATTGCGCAGCAGCGCATCGCCTGGCTGTTCACCTCGAACACCAGCGCGACCTGATGCAGGTTGCTGGTCTCCATCGCTGCGCTGACCGTGTTGATGAATTCCACGAGTCGACCCATGGAGAACATCAGAAACGCCGCGGTCCCGAAGGGGTGAACGGCCTGGCGCGAGGTGGTCAACCCGGGCCTCCGTGCACGTGGTGCTCGAACGCCTCGATCGCCCGGCGAACCGCCGGCGCCTCGGCGCCGTGGAGGTAGGGGCGAAGGCTCTCCCGTCGATCGTGGCCGAGCACGCCCATGATCTCATCGAGACTGACGCCCATCGCCTGGAGGCGGGTCGCCACCGTGTGGCGCAGGTCGTTCGGGCGGACGCCCGGCAGCTTGGCGATCGTCGTGGCGCGACGCAGCACGCTCCAAACGCCATTGCTGGTGATCGGCCGGTGGTGCGGGTAGGCCGGCGACGGGAACAGGTACGGGTTGCCGAGCGGGGCGGTGCGCGCCAGCTGCTCGCGGATGAGCGTCTGCGCGAACGGGGGCAGGAGGATCACCCGCTTGCGGTTGTTCTTGCCCCGCGGCCAGGTGATGCGGGTGACCGCCTCATCGATATGGTCGCGGCGGCAGGCTGCGATCTCGCCGAGCCGGGCGCCGGTCAGGAGGAGGATGTGTAGGACCAACGTCGCGCTGGCAGTGCACATTCGCTGGTCGCGGCTTTGGTGCTGCGATTTGGCGTAGGCGTCCCGCTCCGCCTCGAGCTGCCCGAGGCCACGAAGGAGGCGGGCGACCTGCACAAAGTCCAGCGGCCGCCCCGGCTCCGCGTCGATCGTGCGGTGAAGGCCGGTGGCGGCATTGTGGGGGCACAGGCGGCGCGCCCGGGCCCAGCTCAGGCAGTTACGGACGGCCCGCAGGGCCTCGAGGGGGGCGATGCGGGCGGCGGTGCCGTCGCGCCGCGGGATGACCAGATCGTCGTACCAGGTGAGGATGTCCGCTGGTTCGATCGCATTTATTGGGAGATCGAACAGGGGCGCGGCGCGCTGGATGTTGCGGCGGTACTTCGAGAAGGTGGCTTGGCGGAGGGTGCGTCGATGGACGCGGACTTCGCAGGTGTGGAGCCAGCCATCAATGGCCGCGCGCAGCGGCGAGGTGGGGAGGAGGGAGGGTTGGGAGGTGGTGGGGGTGGAGGTTGTGGAGGTGGTGGTGGACACCGCCGTTTGGTGAGGATCGGCGTTCCGGGAGGCCGGGAGGCGTGGGGCCTGCCGGGCGAGGGTGGAGGCTCTGGGGGCCTTGCGAGGTGATTTCTGGGCGATCTCCTCGGGGGGAGGTTGCCGGGGAGGCTCCAGAGACGTGCCAACCCGTGTGCGGTTTCGCCTGGTAAAACCCCCAGCTGGATGACCCCTGCGAATTCGCCAACGCCTGCGATCCTGGCCTCGTATGCCTCGACCGCGCCGCCGCCTCCACCGCCTGCGACCCCGCCTCCCCGGGCTGCTGCCAGCCCTTCTGCAAGTTCCCAAACTCCCCCTGCCCGAACCCCGACCAGCAGTGCCTCCAATGGTTCGACCTGAGCGGCGTCCCCACCCCGCCCGGCTACGAATCCGTCGGTATCTGCGCCATCCCCACCTGACTCACCACCCCATGCGCCGCCTCATCCCCCTATCCACGCTCCTCGCCTGCGGCCCGCTCGCCCCGACCGCGGACATAAGCTCCACCACCGACGAATCCCCCACCACAACGACGCCCCGACCGCAACCCACCACCTCGAGCCCCACGACAACAACAAGCACAACCACCACCTCCTCCACGAGCACGACCGAGCCCACCGGCACGGGCACCACCCTCGCTCACGACTTCATCATCACCCCCGACGGTGGCGGTGTTGGAGCTTTCCAGTGCGACACCTGGGACCAGGACTGCCCCCCGGGCCAAAAGTGCACCTTCTGGGCCGACGGCGGCGGCACCGCCTGGAACGCCACAAAATGCGTCGACATCACCGGCGACGGCGCCCCCGGCGAGCCCTGCACCGCGACCGACAGCGGAGTCAGCGGCATCGACGATTGTGCGCTCGGAGCCATGTGCTGGGACGTCGATCAAACCAACCATGGCACCTGCATCGCCCTGTGCACCGGTTCAGAGGTGAACCCCATGTGCCCACAACATTCCGTCTGCGTCATCTTCGGCGACGGTATCAGCATCTGCATCGGCACCTGCGATCCGCTCCTCCAGGACTGCTCCGACGGCGACCTCTGCATCCCCGACCCGGACGCCACGAGCTTCGGCTGCGTCATCGACGCCTCCGGCGACGAGGGCCAGACCAACGACCCCTGCGAATTCCTGAACGCCTGCGACAAGGGCCTCATGTGCCTCGACGCCGCCACCGCCTCAATCGCCTGCGATCCCGGCTCCACCGGCTGCTGCACCCCCTTCTGCACGTTCCCCGGCTCCCCTTGCCCGAACCCCGACCAGCAGTGCGTCCCATTCTTCGACCCCATGACTGTCCCCCCCGGCGCCGAATCCATCGGCATCTGCGCCATTCCAGGCTGACCCCATCACCCCCATGCGCCGCCTCATCCCCCTATCCACGCTCCTCGCCTGCGGCCCGCTCGCCCCGTCCACCGACCTCACCTCCACCACTGACGAAACCACCACCCTCACCTCCTCCGGCACCACCACGCCCCTCCCGGACCCGACCACCACGACCGCGAATCTCACCACCACGACAATGACCTCCACCACCGAGCCTACCAGCTCGGGCACCACCCTCGCCCACGACTTCATCATCAAACCGGACGGCGGCGGCAGCGGCACCATCGAATGCGACGTATTCAGGCAGGACTGCCGCCCGGGCCAAAAATGCGCCGCCTGGGCCGACGACGGCGCCACCGCCTGGAACGCCACAAAATGTGTCGAGGTCACCGGCGACGGCGCCCCCGGCGAACCCTGCACCGCCATCGGCGGCGGCGTCAGCGGCATGGACGATTGCGCGTTCGGAGCGATGTGCTGGGACGTCGACCAGAGCAATCACGGCACCTGCATCGCCCTCTGCACCGGCGCCCCGGAAGCCCCACAATGCCTCCCCGGCTTCCACTGCCCGCTCGTCAGCGAAGGCGTCCTGAACCTCTGCTTCGCAGACTGCGACCCGCTCCTCCAGGACTGCCCCGCCGACGACCTGTGCATCCCCGGACCCGATTACTTCACCTGCACCTTCGACGCCTCGGGCGACCTCGGCAAAACCAACGACCCTTGCGAATTCGCCAACGCCTGCGACCCGGGCCTCATGTGCCTCGACACGGCCGCCGCCTCGAGCGCCTGCCAACCGGGCTCCACGGGCTGCTGTCAGCCCTTCTGCAAGTTCCCAAACTCCCCCTGCCCGAACCCCGACCAGCAATGCATCCCATTCTTCGACCCCATGCAACCGATCCCCCCCGGCTATGAATCCGTCGGTATCTGCGCCATCCCCACCTGACCCCGCACCCTCTTATGCACCGCCCAATCACCCTCCCCCTCGCCACCCTCCTCGCCTGCGGCCCTCTCGCCCCACCCGCAGACCTCACCTCCACCACCGACCAAACCACAGCAACAACCACCACCGCAACAACCAATCCCCTCCCAGACCCGACCACAACCACCGCCGCAACAACCACAACCGCCGCTCCCACGACCGACCCCACCAGCTCCGGTACCACCTTCGCCGACGACTTCATCATCATCCCCGACGGCGGCAGCGTCGGCAGCATCGACTGCGACGTATACAAGCAAGACTGCCCCCCAGGCCAAAAGTGTACCGCCTGGGCCGAGGGCGGCGGCGGGGCCTGGAACGCCACCAAGTGCGTCACCGTCACCGGCGACGGCGCCCCCGGCGAACCCTGCACCGCCCCCGAAGGCGGCGTCGCCGGCATCGACGATTGTGCCCTCGGAGCCATGTGCTGGGACGTCGACTTCGACAATCACGGCACCTGCATCGCCCTGTGCACCGGAGACCCGGGCGCCCCGAAGTGTCCCCCAAAATCGACCTGCTACGCCGGCGAGGTCCTCAACCTCTGCATCCCCAACTGCAACCCACTCCTTCAAGACTGCCCCGGCGACGACCTCTGCATCCCCAACCCCGACGGCACGGACTTCACCTGCACCCTCGACGCCTCGCGCGACCAGGGCCAGGCCAACGACGCCTGCGAATTCGCCAACGCCTGCGACAAGGGCCTCATGTGCCTCGACACCGCCCTCACCTCGATCGCCTGCGACCCCGGCTCCACCGGCTGCTGCACCCCCTTCTGCACGTTCCCCGGCTCCCCCTGCCCGAACCCCGACCAGCAGTGCGTGCAATTCTTCGACCCGATGACTGTCCCCACCGGCTACGAATCCGTCGGTATCTGCGCCATCCCTGCCTGACTCCATACCCTCTTATGCCCCGCCCCATCACCCTCCCCCTATCCACGCTCCTCGCCTGCGGCCCGATCGCCCTGCCCGCGGACGTCAGCTCCACCACCGACGAAACCACGGCGACCACCACCGCCACAACGACCACCCTCCCGGACCCGACCACCTCGAGCCCCACGACCACAATCACACCAACAAGCACCACCGTCTCCACGAGCACGAGCGAACCCACCAGCTCAGGCACCACCCTCGCGGACGACTTCATCACCACCCCCGACGGCGGCCACACCGGACCGTTCCAGTGCGACACCTGGGCCCAGGACTGCCCCCCGGGCCAGAAATGCACATTCTGGGCCGAGGGCGGCGGCAACGTCTGGAACGCCACAAAATGCGTCGACGTCACCAGCGACGGGGCCCCCGGCGACCCCTGCACCGCCCCCGAGGGCGGAGTCAGCGGCATCGACGATTGTGCACTCGGAGCCATGTGCTGGGACGTCGATCAAACCAACCATGGCACCTGCATCGCCCTGTGCACCGGCCTTCCGGAGGCCCCCATATGCCCACCAATGACAAGCTGCCGCATCTTCAGCGACGGCATCAGCATCTGCATCAGCATCTGCGACCCGCTCCTCCAGGACTGCCCCGACGACGACCTGTGCATCACCGACGCCGACGGCACCAGCTTCACCTGCGTCCTCGACGCCTCGGGCGACCTCGGCAAAACCAACGACCCCTGCGAATTCGCCAACGCCTGCGACAAGGGCCTCATGTGCCTCGACTCCGCCACCGCCTCGAGCGCCTGCGACCCCGGCTCCACCGGCTGCTGCCAGCCCTTCTGCAAGTTCCCCGGCTCCCCTTGCCCGAACCCCGACCAGCAGTGCGTGCAATTCTTCGACCCGATGACTGTGCCTCCCGGATACGAATCCGTCGGTATCTGCGCCATCCCCACCTAACCTCCCACCTCCCTATGCGCCGCCTCATCCCCCTATCCACCCTCCTCGCCTGCGGCCCGCTCGCCCCGCCCGCGGACCTCCCAACCACCACCGACGACCTCCCCAACTCATCCTCCTCCGGACCAACCACCCTACTCCCGGGCTCGACCACGGCGGAGCTCACCGCGGCGACCACCGCCACACCGACCACGAGCACGCTCACCAGCTCCGGCACCACGCTCGCCCAGGACTTCATCATCACACCCGACATCGGCGACAACGGACCCATCCAGTGCGACATTTGGGCCCAGGATTGCCCTCCCGGCCAAAAATGCGCCGCCTGGGCCGACGGTGGCGGCGGCGCATGGAACTCCACCCGATGCGTCGAGATCACCGGCGACGCCGCCCCCGGCGAACCCTGCAGCAGCACGGGCGGCGGCCTCAGCGGTAAGGACGATTGCGCATTCGGAGCGATGTGCTGGGACATCGACCAGAACAATCACGGCACCTGCATCGCCCTCTGCACCGGGACCGAAAGCTCGCCGCTATGTCCTCCGAGTTCCAGATGCGGAATTAGCAGCGACGGCGTCCTCAACCTCTGCTACCCGACCTGCGAGCCGCTCCTCCAGGATTGCCCCGGCGACGATCTATGCATCCCCAACCCTGACGGTACATCATTCACCTGCGTCCTCGACGCATCCGGCGACGAGGGCCAGACCAACGACCCCTGCGAACTCGACAACGCCTGCGACAAGGGCCTCATATGCCTCGACACCACCCTCGCCTCGATCGCCTGCGACCCCGGCTCCACCGGCTGCTGCACCCCCTTCTGCACGTTCCCCGACTCCCCCTGCCCGAACCCCGACCAACAGTGCGTGCAATTCTTCGACCCCATGACTGTCCCTCCCGGCTACGAATCCGTCGGTGTCTGCGCCATCCTCACCTGACTCCGCGCCCTTTTATGCACCGTCCAATCACCCTCGCCCTATCCACGCTCCTCGCCTGCGGCCCCCTCACCCCCGCCGCGGACGTCACATCCACCACCGCCGAGACCACCACCACAACCACCTCCTCCTCCGGAACAACCACCACCCTCCCGGCCTCGACCACCTCAACAACCCCCACCTCAACGACCACCACCATCCCGACCACCACCGACCCCACCAGCTCGGGCACCACCCTCGCCGACGATTTCATCGTCATGCCCGACGAAGGCATCGGCCCCGTCCAGTGCGACGTCTTCGCGCAGGACTGCCCCCCGGGCAAAAAATGCGCGGCCTGGGCCGAGGGCGGCGGCGGCACCTGGAACGCCACCAAATGCGTCGACATCATCGGCGACGGCGCTCCGGGCGAGCCCTGCACCACGGTCGGTGGTGGCATCAGCGGCAGCGACGATTGTGCCCTCGGCGTCACGTGCTGGAACGTCGACGAGACCAACCACGGCACCTGCGTCGCCCTGTGCACCGGCACCCCCCAAGCGCCGCAGTGTCCTCCCGGATCCGAATGCTTACTCTCCGGCGACGCGGTCCTCAATCTCTGCCTCCTAACCTGCGACCCACTCCTTCAGGACTGCGTCGGCGACGACCTGTGCATCCCCAGCCTCGAAGGCAACTTCTTCAGGTGTGTGCAAGACGCCTCGGGCGACCTCGGCCAGGCCAACGACCCCTGCGAGTTCGGCAACGCCTGCGACAAGGGCCTCATGTGCCTCGAGGTCGCCGCCGCCTCGAGCGCCTGCGACCCCGGCTCCACCGGCTGCTGCACCCCCTTCTGCACGTTCCCCGGCTCCCCCTGCCCGAACCCCGACCAGCAGTGCAACCAATGGGTAGACGCGATGAACAACATCCCCCCGGGCTACGAATCCGTCGGTATCTGCGCCATCCCCACCTGACCCCATCACCCCGATGCGCCGCCTCATCCCCCTATCCACGCTCCTCGCCTGCGGCCCCATCACCCCGCAATCCGGAACCACGTCCACCACCGCCGAAACCACCTCGACCGCCACGTCACAATCCACAGCCTCCGACACCGCCCCGACCCCAACCACCGCCTCCGACGATCCCAGCACCACCGACCCCCTCGACTTCATCAGCCACTTCGACCTCCCCCAAACCTGCGACGTCTGGGCCCAGGACTGCCCCCCATCCCAAAAGTGCGTCCCCGTCGCCAGCGACGGCGGCTCCGCCTGGAACGACCTGAAGTGCGTCGATATCGCCGGCCACGGCGCCCCCGGCGACCTGTGCACCGCCCCTGCGGGCCCGCTCGCCGGCCTCGACGACTGCGCTCTCGGCTCCCTCTGCTGGGACGTCGACCCCGACAATCATGGCACTTGCATCGGCCAGTGCACCGGCACCCCGGACGCCCCGGTCTGCCCCGCGTTTCACCACTGCAACATCGGCAACGGCGGCGTCCTGACCCTCTGCGAGCCCTGGTGCGACCCCCTGGCCCAGGACTGCCCCGCCAACAACTTCTGCGTCCCGCTCGCCGACGCCTTCCTGTGCGCCCCCAAACCCAACGTGCTCGCCGGCCTCAACGACCCCTGCGAATTCGCCAACGCCTGCCAATCCGGCCTCGCCTGCATCCCCGCCGCCACCGCCTCGAGCGCCTGCGACCCCGCCGCCCCGGGCTGCTGCCAGCCCTTCTGTCAGCTCCCCGACGCCCCCTGCCCCAACCCCGATCAACAATGCCTCCCCTGGTACACCCCTCAACAATCGATCCCTCCCAGCCATCAAAATCTCGGCATCTGCAAGCTCCCCCCATGACCATGCGCCACCTCATCACCCTCCCCCTCCTCCCCCTCCTCGCCTGCGGCCCGACCAACCCGCAGACCGGCGAAACCTCCACCAGCGACGAAACCTCCACCACCGAGCCCACGCCCGCAACGACCACCACCGCCGGGACGACCACCCTCCCCACCACCACCGCCCCCGGCGACACCTCCACCTCCACCACCGCCGGCCCCACCACCACGGCAGCCAGCACCGGCTTCGACTTCATCGCCCGGCCCGACACCCACGACCCCATGCAGTGCGACATCTTCGCCCAGGACTGCGAACCCGGCCGAAAGTGCGTCCCCTGGGGCCCGGAGGGCAGCTCGTGGCGTGGCACCAAATGTGTCGACGTCACCGGCGACGGCGCCCCGGGCGAGCCCTGCACCGCCCCCGAGGGCCCCGTCGCTGGCATCGACGATTGCGACGCAACCTCGATCTGCTGGGACGTCGACGACAACAACCACGGCACCTGCATCGCCCAGTGCACCGGCACTGTGGACGCCCCCATGTGTCCCACCACCTTTTGCTCGCTCAACAGCGACGGCACCATCGCCCTCTGCTTCCCCGGCTGCGACCCCCTGATCCAGGACTGCCCGGGCGACGACCTCTGCCTCCCCGACGCCGACGACTTTATCTGTGTCCTCGACGCCTCCGGCGACCAGGGCCAAATGAACGACCCCTGTGGCTTCCCCAACGCCTGCGACAAGGGCCACCTCTGCCTCGCCCCCGCCGACGTCTCGGCCGCCTGCGACCCGCAGGCCGACGGCTGCTGCACCCCCTTCTGCGAGCTCCCTGTCGGCCCCTGCCCCAACCCCGACCAGGAATGCACCCCCTGGTACGAGCCGATGCAGCAGATCCCCCCCGGCAACGAATCCATCGGGGTCTGCCGGATCCCCGCCTGACCCCACACATTCCGCCGCCCGCCGAACCCACGGAGTGACCATGCGCCCGAAAGCCAGCCTCTCGCTCTCTGCCCTGCTCGCCTGCGGCCCCACGGCCCCGCCCGCCGATCCCTCGACGAGCGCAGATTCCACCACCGTGCTCCTCACCACTTTCGCAGACTCGAGCACCTCCACCCCCACCACGACCACCGTCGCCACCACCACCACCACCACCACCACGCCCGACCCGACCCCCGACTCCACCACCACCGAACCTCTCAACTTCCTCCCCCAATTCGACGCCGGCGACATCATCGAAGAGTGCGACATATGGAATCAAAACTGTCCGCGCGGCCACAAGTGCGCCCCGTGGGCCGACAACGGCGGCAACGCCTGGAACGCCACCAAATGTGTCCCCCTCATCGGCGACGGCGCCCCCGGCGACCCCTGCACCGCGCCTGACGGCCCCACCGCCGGCCCGGACGACTGCGCCCTCGGCGTCTTCTGCTGGGACATCGACGACACCAACCACGGCACCTGCACCGCCATGTGCACCGGCCCCATCGAGTCCCCGACCTGCCCCGCGAACTCCGCGTGCAACATCACCGACGACGGGGTCCTCAGCCTCTGCTTCCCGACCTGCGATCCATTGCTGCAAGATTGCCCGGACGACAAGCTGTGTGTCCCGGGCAATCTCATGGATTTCTGGTGCCTCCTCGACGCCTCCGGCGCGGCGGGCCAGGTCAACGACCCCTGTGAATTCATCAACGCCTGCGACCCTGGCCTCGCCTGCCTCAACGCCCCCGATGCCACGAGCGCCTGCGACCAGAACACCGTCGGCTGCTGCCAGCCCTTCTGCAAATTCCCGGACGCCCCCTGCCCGAACCCCGACCAGGAATGCACCCAGTGGTTCGCCCAGCCGATCCCCCCCGGCTCCGAGGACATCGGCGTCTGCGCGATCCCCCAATAAAAAAATCCCATGCGTAACTATCCACTCGCCCTATCCCTCGCCCTCGCCTGCGGCCCGCTCGCCCCGCCCTCCGACGCCAACTCCACCGACGCCTTGAGCACAACCACGACAACCACGACCCCACCAGACCCGACCACCGTCACCACCCTGCTCCCCACCACCACGGCCAACCTAGACACCACCGGCATCGCCACCACCACCAGCGTATCCACCACCGCCGAGGACTTCATCATCGCGCCCGACGGCGGCCTCAGCGGCACGATCAAATGCGACCATTTTGCACAGGATTGCCCTCCCGGCCAAAAGTGCGTCCCCTGGGCCGACGACGGCGGCAGCAACTGGAACGCCACCAAATGTGTCGACGTCACCGGCGACGGCGCCCCGGGCGACCCATGTTTCGCCCCCGAGGGCGCCGCCGCCGGCATCGACGACTGCGCCGTCGGCTCCATCTGCTGGAACGTCGACCAGACATTGCATGGCACTTGCCTGCGCCAGTGCGCGGGCACCCCCGAGGCACCGATCTGCCCGCAAAATTCTTTCTGCGAATTCACGGCGGAACATATCATCGCGCTCTGCCTCACAGATTGCGATCCGCTGCAGCAGGATTGCCCCGGCGGAGATCTATGCATCCCGATCCCGGACACTTCGCACTTCATCTGCGTCCTCGACGCCTCCGGCGACCTCGGCCAGGCCAACGACCCCTGCGAGTTCGCCGACGCCTGCGACCCCGGCCTCGTCTGCATCGACCCCCTCGACGCCTCGAGCGCCTGCGACCCGCGCTCCCCCGGCTGCTGTCAGCCCTTCTGCCAGCTCTCCGACCCCACCTGTCCCAACCCTGACCAGCAGTGTGTCGCTCTCTTCGACCCCAGGCGCCCGGACCTCCCGCCCGACTACAAGGACATCGGCACCTGCCGTATCCCACCCTGACCGACGATATCGTCATCTTCCACCGCGACCCGTCTATCCAGCCCCGAGCGCCTTCGCCCGTCGGACAGGTGTGCGGTCAGGTCCATCCTCACATCATCGCATCCGGCACCGCGCCGGACCGCGTGACGCTGCTCATGCAATCTCGCCAAAACAGGTGTATCCACGCGGTCCGCCGAACCTGGGTTGATCGCCCCGCTACGCCCCGCAGCGCCCCATCGCCGTGCTTTTGCAATCGCCGTCACACAGCATCCGCCGCGCCACGCCGGACCAGTGGCGCCATCACCCGCTGCCCGCTACCATGCGCCCCATGGTTGATCGCACGCTCGCAGCATATCTCCGTCCCCACCATTTTTTTATAGCAAGCGCCGGTCTCGGCCTCATGCTCGCGGCGTGTGGGTCCAGCGGCGGCGGGACGGATTCCACGTCTGGCTCGAGCAGCACCGCCACTGACGCCAGCACCGGC
>Ga0075163_10000365_pt1 | contig 57956 bp, 53 predicted proteins | sample JI1023141ADNA_FD_71478 | JGI IMG/M metagenome (GOLD analysis project Ga0075163, IMG submission 71478) | Wastewater effluent complex algal communities from Wisconsin, to seasonally profile nutrient transformation and Carbon sequestration -... | ecosystem: Engineered > WWTP > Effluent > Algae... | reverse complement strand
CCACAGTTTCAGGATTCTGCGAGCGGTAAAAAATCGCTTCGGATCGACGAACGAGATCGGCGTCTTTGAAATGAAGGATGGCGGCTTGGAGGAAGTCAGTAACCCCTCCGAATTGTTTCTGGCCGAGCGGCCGCAACGCAGTACCGGCTCGGTGGTGGTGTCCAGCCTGGAAGGGACGCGGCCGATCCTGGTGGAACTGCAGGCGTTGGTCTCGGGGACCAATTATCCCATGCCCAAGCGTATGGCCAATGGCGTGGAACCGAATCGGCTGTCGTTGCTGCTGGCCGTGATGGAGAAACGATTGGGCATGCACCTCTCAGGGCAGGACGTGTATGTGAATGTGGTCGGCGGGATCCACATCGACGAACCGGCCATTGATCTGGGCATTGTCGCCGCCGTCACGTCGAGTTTGCGGGAGAGTCCGATCGATTTTACGACGCTCGTCATGGGCGAAGTCGGACTGGGTGGTGAAGTCCGGGCGATCAGCCAGGCCGAGCTGCGGATTCGCGAAGCCGCCAAAATGGGATTCAAACGCTGTCTCCTGCCGGAGAGAAACGTCGCCAAGCTGGAACCGGTCGAAGGCATTGAGTTGATCGGCATTCATGAAGTCGGAGACGCGTTGGATGCAGTACTGGCGTGAAGCAAAAGGTGAAACGGTAGAGGTGACACGCAAGACTGCCTCGCTCGGTACGGTTGTTGTTCTGTTGTGTCTCTCGGTGCTCTCCGGCTGCGCGCTCTTCGGTCCGGCTGAGACCATCCAGCTCAAGCAGGCGACGGCTGAGCAGTTAACGGCACTCCTGCAGGAACAGGCCGGCGAGGTTCGTACGATCAAGGGGCTCTTCAGTGCAAAGATCACCGGCGGCATTCTGTCGATCGGCCAGCGTGTGCAAGGCACGGTGTTCTATCAACGTCCCAATGCCATCCGATTGCGCGGATTCTCTGCAGTGGGTAGCGAAATTTTCGAGTTTGTGCAGATCGAAGATCAATTCAAGCTTCGGTTACCGACCATGGGACGTGAGGTGACCGGCCGCCCGTCTGAGGCGGATCAACTCGGCCAACTGACGCGCCCTTTCCAACTGAGCGTCTGGGCGATGAGCGGGATCATCGGGACCCAGGTGGTCGGGCCTCACGAGTCGGTACGATTGACGGAGGACGGCAACCGGTATCGACTCGATGTGGTGACCGCGCCGGGCCTGAATGGCACGGCTCCGTTCGTGGCCAGGCGGATCTGGTTCGATCGTCGGAATTTGCTGGTTGTGCAGGAAGAGCGCCTGTCGCCGTCCGGTGACGTCGAAGCCACGATGCAATTCGATGATTATCGCGCGGTCGGCGGCGGGGTCGAGGCCGTATCGGCGGTGAACGGCCAGGCGCCTACAGCCGACAAGCGGATCATGCGCCCCTTCGCCATCCGGATGACCGACGGACAGGGATCGGGCAGTTTGCAGGTGACGTTTCACGAATTGGTGCCGAACGAACCGATCAAGCCCAGCGAGCTTGGGCGGGTATGAAGGCGAAACCGGTCAGGCATTTGCTGGCAATCGATACGGCCACGGCCTGGCAAAGTGTCGCGCTGCTTCAGGATGATCAGGTGCTGGCCCTGCTTGAACAGGATGCCGAAGGATCGCACGCGCGCTCGTTGATGGGCGCCATCGATCGTCTGTTGCGCGGGGCCGGACTTTCGTTGAAGGATCTTCAAGCATTGGCCGTGTCCATTGGCCCCGGCTCGTTCACCGGCCTGCGTGTGGGGCTTGCCACGATGTTGGGATTTCGTGCCGTGTTGGGCACTCCCATTGTGACGGTGCCGACCTTGGAAGCGATGGCCTGGAATCTGCGCGATGTGAAGGGTGTATTAGTGCCGGTCCTGAAGAGTCGGCACAATGAAGTGTATTGGGCCGCCTACGAATGGTTGCCTGGAACGGGTTTGCGAACTCACATCGCCGAGCAGGTCGGTCCTCCTGCTTCGGTGGCCCGGGCGTTACAAGCGGCCAAAGCCTGTACGTTGTTCGGCGACGGCTGGCAAGCCTATGAAAAGGACATCCGGGAGGCCGTTGAAGCGGCGGGCGGGCAGGTGCGAGAAGTCAGGCCGGAGCAACAACGCCCTTCAGCCGTGAGTGTCGGTCTCGCCGGGCGACAGCGTCTGGGGGCAGGGCAGGTTGCGGGACCGGAGCTGGTTCCCTGCTATGTTCAGCGCACGGAAGCGGAAGTGAAATTCGACGAGCAGCAGGGGGTGTCGGCTCTCGAACGGCGCCGGCAGCGGGTCGCCAGCAAATTAGCGCAGGGCCGTGGGAAACGCGGTCGAACCGACGCCGATCCGCAGCCGCGGAAGTAGGCAATGGCATTGGGAATTGAGTCGGATATGGCGTCAGATTCGGTGCTGATTGAACCGGCGACCGCTGAGGTTCTCGACGAGGTATTCGCCATCGAACAGGCTTGCTTCTCTGCCCCCTGGACGCGCAAAATGTTGGTAGCCGAGTTGTCCGGTAATCAATTTGCCCAGTTCCTTATCGCGAAGTGTCCTGACCCCGGGTCAGGGGCCTTCGTGGTTGCCGGGTATTTTTGCTATTGGATCGTGTTCGAGGAAGTGCGGTTGATGAACCTGGCTGTGCTCGCCCCGTTTCGACGGCAGGGTGTGGCGAGGCGGCTGGTCTGTACGGCATTGCGGGCCGGGTTGGAGCGTGGTGCCAGCCGGGCGATGCTGGAGGTGCGGGCCTCGAATCAGGAGGCGTTGACCCTCTACTATCGGTTGGGATTTCGTCAGACCGCCACGCGGACGCGGTATTATGTGAACCCTGACGAAGATGCGGTGCTGATGGAAATGGCGCCGCTCCAGTTAGGTCCCTTGTGCGAACGGTCGTAGGGCGATTCCGGGAGCCGGGCAACAGGACAGTCATCCACGAACGTATGTAGTCAACCAGGAGGTGCGACATGCAGACGGAGACGGCGATCACTGAACGGTTACGGCGGTCCAATACAGAATTCCGTGCGCTTGAAGAATCTCACCACCGCCTCGATGCCGAGTTAGCCGATTTACAAAAGCGGCATGTGCTCACGCCGGCGGAAGAAGTGCTGAAGAAGCAGTTGCAAAAAGAGAAGCTGGCCACCAAAGACAAAATAGCCGAATTCATTCGATCGTCGCGTTAGCGAAGATCTCCGGCTTTCCGTCCCGGTCGCATCCCGCCGCTGCTCGCATCGAGCCGGTGTGAGAGCCGAAGGCGCGGAAGGCCGGGTCGTTGATTCAGACAGGCAATGCTCGCACCACTGGCCGCCCATATTCAGTCGCTCAAGAAGCGGCTGCTGATCATCGTGGTGACCTTGGCGGTCGCGTTCGCCACGGCGTTTGCCTACTCCTCCGAGATGGTCGCCTGGCTCAATCGCCCGTTTCCCAATCAACTGGTGTTTTACGGGCCGACGGAAGCGCTGTTTGCGTCCATCAAAGTGTCGTTTCTGGCGGGGATCATCCTCAGCCTGCCCATGGTGTTTTACCAGTGCTGGAAGTTTATCGAACCGGCGTTGCTCCCCAAGGAGCAACGCTGGGCGATTCCCTTGTTCCTGCTGGCGGCGTTTCTGTTTGCGCTCGGCCTGGTCTTTTGTAACCTCGTCATTCTGCCGCTCGTCATCGACTTCTTCGTCAGCTTCGGTATGGATCGCGACATCACCCCCGCGCTCGGTGTAGGGACCTATATCGACTTCAATGTCAAATTTCTCCTGATCTTCGGCTGCGCCTTTGAACTGCCGCTGGTGCTGACTCTGTTGTCTCGCGTGGGGGTCGTCTCGGCCGCGGTGCTGGCGCACTATCGCAAACATGCCATCATGGCGGCGCTGATCATTTCGGCCATCGTGACCCCGGACGCGACGCTGTTTACCATGTTGTTGATGGCCGTCCCGCTCATGGTACTCTATGAGATCGGGATCATCGGGGCCAAGATCTTCGGGCGGGCCGCAGGGCCGGCTCCCGACATGAATTTGCCGCTCGATCCTGATATACCCATCGGCACGGCCGGTCATCGCGTCCGGTAATCCGGCGCCCACACTTTTGGAAGGATGATCATTCTATGCTGCGTCACATGCTGGTGTTGACGGCGTTTACACTCGGCGGTCTGCAGGGGTTCGCGCATGCGGCATCTTTCCCGGGCGGGAGCGAGGGCGGTGCTCCGTTGAATCTGGAGCAGGGGCATCCGGGGCAGGAACCGGGCGCCTCCGCCGATATCGGCAATACGAGTATTCAGGCCCTCACGGCCGGCTCCGGAGGAGTGATTTATGCCGGTTCCTTCGGCATGGGCATTTTTCGCAGCGCCGATCGTGGCGGGTCCTGGACGTCGGCCAACCAGGGATTGACCGATCCCTTCGTGCTCTGTCTCACCACCGGCAAGGACGGCGCGATCTACGCGGGTACGTTTCGCGGCGGCGTCTTCCGGTCGCGTGACGGGGGCAAGATCTGGCAGCCGGTCAACAAGGGCCTCAAGCGTCTGGAGATCAAAGCCTTGATGATGGATGCCAAGGGGCTTTATGCCGGAACCGGGGACGGCGTCTATCTGTTGAATGCCGCGCAGGATCAATGGAAGGTCGTGTCCACCGGTTTGGATGAGATTCTGGTGCACGCGCTGGCCAGGACCGACGATGGGACCCTCTACGCAGGCACCTCCGGGAAGGGCGTGCATAGTTATAAGGAGCGGTCGACCGGATGGACGCGGTTGCGGCAAGGGCTGCGCGACCACGAGGGATTGGTCGAAAATTTTATCCGGGTGTTGGCCGTGGATAAGGAACAGGGTGTCTATGCCGGCACGTTCGACGGAGGTGTCTTCCGCAGCGGCGATGCGGGCAAAACCTGGTCGCCGATCAGCCGGGCCTTGCCGAACGATTCGATCCGCGGTTTGATCAGCAATGAGCGCGGCGTCTATGTCGCCACGGGCCGGGGAATCTTCAAGACCGTCGACAAGGGGCGGCAATGGGTTCCCTTGAACAAGGGGCTCAGCAATCTGTCGGTGCAAGTGTTGATCGAAGGTGAAAAAGGGGGCTTCTACGCCGGCACCAGTTCGGGGGTCTTTCGCAGCGATGACGATGGCCTCACCTGGACGGCGGTCAGCCAGGGATTGGAAGGGGAGAGTGTTGCGCCCTTCAAGTTTAACTGAGTAGGAAAGGATACGAGATGACGGCACAAGCGGGTTCACCGGTAGCGACCATTTCTGTCACATCCAAGAACGAGCCATGGGGCGAGATCGTGCTGCGTTTGTTTCCCGACGTGGCGCCCGGTCATGTGAAGAACTTCGTAGATCTGGCGAAGAAGGGCTTCTACAACGGCACGACGTTTCACCGGGTGATCCCCGGGTTCATGATTCAGGGCGGCGATCCCAATAGCAAGAATCCGGACCGCGCGTCGCATGGAATGGGTGGTCCAGGGCACAACGTGAAGGCGGAGTTCAACAGCAAGCCGCACAAGCGAGGGACCCTGTCCATGGCGCGCGCCAACGATCCGGACAGCGCGGGCTCGCAGTTTTTTATCTGCGTCAACGACGCCAACTTTCTGGACTGGCAGTATACGGTCTTCGGTGAAGTGCAAAGCGGACTGGACGTGGTCGACAAAGTGGTCGGCTCCAAGCGCGACGGGCGGGATAACCCGCTGGAGCGCGTCGAAATGACCGTCACTATTACCGAGTGATGGCCGTGAAACGTAAAAAGTAACACGTACGACGTGAAGAGGGAAAACTCAAAGAAAGAGGGGCGGGTCGGCCGACGTTTCGCGTTTCACGTTTCACGGATGACTGTGTTTGCCGCAGCGGCCTTGGCCGCTGCGGGGTGCGCCATTCCCCAGGTCCCCTCGCGGACCGTCTACGAAGATCCCGTCAATTTTGTCCGCTTGGAGTTGGATGCCAATGTGCTGCCGGAGTGGCCGCCTGGTCATTTCACGCATCCGGCCCAGTTCTCTCACGACCAGGTGCGTCGCGTTCTGATGGGCCTTACGGTCCAGGAGCACCAGGCTTCGATCCAGCGCTGGATTTCAGGGGACTCGATCCGGTTGCCGATGTTTCGGGATGGGGAGATCGCGATTCTGGTCCCGCAGTTGGTCGAAGCGTTACGGTTGGCGCGGGAGAATGAGCGGGTCACCTATTACCTGAGTCAGCCGCAGACGTCGGTCAAGCGGATCATCACGTCAGGCGGGCTCTACGTGAGGGGGACTGAACTGCACTTTATTTTGGGAAATTGGCAAACCGTGTACGGTATTCCGGCCTACGGCATGATTTACGATCGCCGCTACCCCATGAATCCCATCGTCTCCAAAGGCTTCGACCTGTTTTTCGATCTCGACCAGGCCATGGTGATTCAGAGTACCAGCATCTGGGACTGGCTCCTCGCCAACTCCAAAGACGAACTGGTGATCGACCTTGCCAGAGTCTTCCCCGGCCAACCGGTCTAGCCCGGACTATTCCTGACCGCCCGCTCCGTCGTCCGATCCTCTCGCCCGGCGGCCCTCGGACTCACACGCCTCGCGAAGGTATCCATGAATAATCCTGGCTAGAAGCCCAAAACACGCGTCCATCGTGAAGCGGGAAGAAAAGTCACCACTCATCACGCGTCACGAACGGCGAGCATGCCTCGGTCGGAGCACCTGCTAATTGGCCGGGTGCGGTCCTACTGCATCCGGTGAAGGGGGGCTGGCGCGACTCAATAAGAGCGCGCGCCCGGTGTCGTCGCCCTGAGACGTGTAGGCTAGCGTGACTTCCGCAATCTTGTAGTCGAATTGGGTTTCTGCCAACCGGGTTTGCGCCGCGGTGACCGCCACTTCCGATTGCGTCACTTCCACCACTGTGCCTAACCCCAGTTTGTAGCGTTGTTTCGAAAGCTGCAACGCTTCTTGCGCCGTCTTGACCTGTTCCTCGGCCAGGGTAATTTGTTGGGCGAAGGTCAGGGTGTCGAGATAGGCGTTGGTCACCTGTTGCGTCAGCGCCTGTTCGATACTGCTGGTTGCGGCGGAGGCGGCCTGACGATTGGCGTTCGCCTCCACGACTTGATTCTCGATCAGAAATCCGGTGAAGAGGGGCATCGACACCATCGCGCCGGCCATCCACCAGCCGCCGGTCTGCTGGTTCTGGCGGGCGTCGAAGGGATCGAAGGTTCCGCCGCTGGCGATCGCCGAGACGGTCGGCAGGTACTGGCGTTTGGCCGCGGTGAGTCTCGCATCGGCTGACGCGGTCTGCTCCTTCGCGCGTTTCACTTCCGGATGCGACAGGCTTTCGTTGATCAGGCTTTCCAGCGTCTTTTGCGGGCGCACCTCCACGGAAATGTCTTCGAGGACGTAGTCGTCGCCTCCGACGATGCCCATGGTCCGGTTCAAGTCCGCAAAGCTGGCTTTTAAATCGTTACGACTGCGCACCAGGAGCGACTGCGCATTGACCAGTTCCACATGCGCCAGATCGAAGTCGAGCTTCGATTTCAGTTGTTGTCGGTAGAGAGTCTCGATCTGCCCGGCGATGATCCCGCGCTCCCGGACGGTTTCTTCGGCGATCTGGACCAGCCGCTTCCGCTTCAGACTGTTCAGATATGCGCGTTGCACATACAGCAACACGAGGGCGCGGCGAGCGCTGACATCCTGCCCCTGCGCGCGTTCGGCCAGCTTGTTCGACTCCACCAAATTGCTCGTGTATCCGAAGTCGTAGATGCGCTGGTTGGCGATGACACCGCCGGTGAAGGTGGTCTGGTTTTCACGGAGTAATCCACCGCCGACCATGAAGCGCGGGTTGCTCACTCCGGCGCCCGCTATCGTGTTGGCGTTCGCATAGACCTGCGGGTAGTAGAGGGAGCGGGCCTGTTCGGTGCGGGCCTCCGAGGCCTTCAGGTTCGCCGCGCCTTCGAGCAGCATGGGGTGGTTCTTCACCGCGATATCGACGGCGCGCTCGACGCCCAGAAAACTACCGTGAGGCAGCGTGAAGGGCTGATCCGTCTCGGCAGCCTGCGAGGCCGAGAGGAACAGGGCCGTGACCGCCAGCGTGGTCAGCGTCCTGAGGGGGGGCTGGGACCATAATCGACTCATGAACGTTCTCCCTGTTTCTGCAAGGTTCCATTCGGAGCAGGGGTCGGCGGCGGAGGAGTGCCACCGGGAGCGCGACGCTCGAATTTCTGTTGGGACGGTTTGGCGTCAGGCAGATTGAACGGCGCAGCCTCGACCGGCATGCCGTCCAGTAGGCGGCGTTTTCCGACCGCGACCACTTCTTCGTGGCCCTGCAAACCGGAGGTGATTTCGATCCAGCGGCCGTCGCTGATGCCGGTCTGTACTACGACCGACTTGGCCTTGCCCTCTTCGACGATGAAGACCGATTTTCCTTTGGGTGTGCTGATGACGGCCTGTGGCGGCACGACGAGAGCCTGGGGGATTTCCCGCAAGCCGAGTGTCACTTCGGCAAAGGTACCGGGCCGGAGCGCATGGTCTGTGTTGGGCAAATCGATCTCTATGAGCAGGCTGCGCGTCGCGGGATCAAGCGCCAGGGTGGAGCGGGTGACGACACCGCTGAACGACCGGTTGGGCAGCTCCGTGACCTTCACGGTCGCGGTGGTTTTGCCTGGAACGACCCAGGGGCTGTCGTCCTGTGGGACATTTGCATAGACACGAACCGTGTTGAGGTCCATGACCGTAAAGAGCGGAATCGCGCTGGAGGCCGAGGACGTGGCGATCTGAATGAGCGAGCCGGGATCGGCGAAGCGGGCGGTGACGATGCCGTCGTAGGGCGCACGGACCTTCGTGTAATCCCGCATGACGACCCGTTGCTCCATCAGGTGTCGGGCACCTTGAAACGTCGCTTCGGCCACGTCCACGTCCTGCTTGGCGATCACATCCGGCGATTCCTTCCAGACCTTGGCCAGTCGTTCGTAGGTCAGCTTCTTGATTCTGTAATCCGACACGGCTTGCTGATACTGCTCTTCTACCTCCGGCGCGTCGATCACGGCGACCACTTCGTTCTTCTTCACGGTGTCGCCCTTGTCGGGGCCGATCCATTTCAGATAACCGGCGACTTTGGCGTAGAGCGTGGTTTGATACAACGGCGACACGTTGGCCGGCAGCTTGGCTGTATAGACCAGGTCTCGCCGGGTGGGCTTGATGACTTGCACATCGACCGGTGCGGAGTCCGGCTCCGGGGGAGCGGAACCGGGCGCTGGTTCCGGTTGGGCCGTTACAGTGGGACGGGCCGGAGCCGAGGGGGAAGCCGGTTCGTCTCCCTGCCAATAGAGATAGCTGCCGATGGCCATGATCAGAAGCACGGCTGCCCCAGTCCAGAGCAACGTGCGGTAGGAGCGTGCCACGGGCTGGGGCGGGGCTACCTGTTCGGTCATCGAATTTCCTCCAGAGTCGCGGGCGCGGTCGAAGACACAGGGGGACGTTCCCGGCGAATCAACACGAGTGAGTGCATGATGGGGACGACCAGCAACGTCATGATCGTGCTGACCGCCAGTCCGCCGACCACCGCACGGGCCAGGGGCACCATGGTTTCATTCCCCTCGCCGAAGCCGAGGGCCAGCGGCAACAGGCCGAGAATCGTGGCAAGGGCCGTCATGAGGATCGGGCGAATGCGTCGCCGTCCCGCTTCGAGCACGGCATGTTCGGCCGTGGCTCCATGACGGACCATACGATTGGCAAAGTCGACGAGTAGAATGCTGTTCGACACCACGATGCCCATCATCATCAGGGTTCCGATCATCGACTCGACGTTCACCGACGTATTCGTGAGATGCAGCGTCAACACGGTACCGATCCAGCCCAGCGGAACGGCGACCAGGATGATGAGGGGATCGATGAACGAGCGGAACAACGCCACCATTACGAGATAGATCAAGACGACGGCGAGCGGGAGGGCCAGTGCGAAGTTCTGAATCGCACCGCGCATGTTAGCGACTTCGCCGCGCAGTCGCACTGTGACGTCCTTGGGCAGGGGCACCTCGGCCAGGACCTTTTCGATATCCTTTGCCACGCGGCCGAGATCGTTTCCGACCGGCGTCACCAGCACGTTGATTAACCGGGACAGATCATAGTGATCGATGGAGTCGGGACCGGTTTTGAATTTCAGAGAGGCCACATCCCGCAGCATCACCGGCGGTCCGCGCCGGTCGTCTCCCGAGGCGTAATAGCCGCTCGTCAGTTCCATCTGTCGTCCCGCGAAAGGCGTGTTTTGCAGCGCCAGTGTGGAACCTTGCATGCCGCCGCCCGTGAGGCTGGCCGTCGGTAACAGAGGGGTGCGCGCGCCGATGATGGGAATGTTCAGCAGATCTTCCGTCGTGGTGAGCGATTGCTCCGGATACTGCGCCAACAGGAAATAGCCGTTGGCAGTCTTGGGATCCAGCCAGTAGTTCGGGGAAAGGGCCAGATTGGAGCTGATGCCGGTGATGACATCCACCACCACGCGATTCTGGTTGATACCGTAATACGCGGCCTTCGTGCGATCCACATCGATGTGCAGCTCGGGATAACTCTTTCCCTGTTTGATCCGCACATCGACCGTGTTGGGTACCTGCGCAATCCGTCGCTGGATCTGCTCCGCCACCGGCCTGACGATGTCCAGGTTCGGCCCCTTGACCTGGATGTCGATCGGGGCTTTGAGGCCGAAGTTCAACACATCGCTGATGATGCCGCCGGTTTGAAAGGCGATCTCGACGCCTGGCAGCGACGCCTTAAACTTCTTCCGGAGCTCAGCGATGTAGTCTTCCGTATGACCCTGATGTCCGGTGGCCAGGTTTACCAGCACGAAGGCCGTATGGTTCCCGGTGTTCGGCGCAAAGCGGGCGGCATCGCCGTAGTAGAGCCCGGTGTTCGAAATGACTTCTTCGAGGTCGTCCTTCGGGATCGTATCGTGCACGAGTTGTTCGATGTGACCCACGATGGCCGTGGTCTTTTCGATCCGTGATCCCTCCGGCGCCATCACCGACATGGTGAAATTGCCTGCATCTACCTTGGGGAAGAACTCGGTGTGGAGTCTGGGGAGCAGAAAAACGCCGGTGCCGACCAGGGCGAGCATAGCCAGGCCGATCACGACCGGTTTGAAACGTACACCGGCGGTGAGCAGTGGCTCGTAGATCGCGAGCACGTAGCGAAACCATCCTTGGTCGGCCGAGGACTCATGTTCCGAAGATTTTGCATGCCCGGCTTGATAGAGCCAGGCCAGCACGACCGGTGTTACCGACATGGAGACGACATAGTCGGCCAACATGGCGAAGGCCACCGTCATGGCCAGCGGGACGAAGAGATACTTCACGATCCCGGTAAAAAACATGATCGGCAGGTACACGATGAGGATACAAATCGTGGCCACCAGGATGGGCAGGGTCAGCTCCATGGCACTGTCTTCAGCCGCCGAACGGCCGTCCTTGCCCATTTCCAAGTGCCGATGCAGGTTTTCCTGCACCACGATGTTGTTGTCCAGCAGAGTGCCGATCACTAGCGCGAGTCCGCCCAACGTCATCAGGTTCACGGTTTGTCCGGTCAGATAGAGGGCCACCAGCGCGGCGGTCAAGGAGAGGGGAATGGCCAGGCCGACGACGAGCGCCGCTTTGATGCTTGCCAGGAAAATAAAAATCATGAGGCCGGCGAGACCGGCGCCGAGCAGGCCTTCCTTCTGCAAGTTGGCGATGGCCTGGCGGATGTACAGCGACTGGTCGTAGATAAACTTGATGGTCGTCCCGGACGGAATCTCTGTGAGATTCGAGAGTTTTGCGCGAATGCCGTCGGTCACTTCCAGCGTGTTGGCGCCTTCCTGCCTGGTGATCGGAAGGTAGGTCGCTTCACGCCCGTTTACCCGCACGATCGAGGTCTGTACCGCGGCGCTGTCGGCGGCGGTGCCGATGTCACGAATCAGCACGGGCGTGCCGTTCACGATCTTGATGGGAATGTCGTTGATTTTGTCCACCACGTCCACGAGACTGTTCGAATAGACGTAATAATCGAGGTCGCCGATCTTGATGTTGCCGGCCGGGATGATGGCGCTCTGGGCATTCAGCGCGTTCACGACCTCAGACGGAGACACGCCGCGTGCGAGCAGCCGTTGCTGGTCGAGAAAGACCGTGATCTGCCGGACCTTGCCGCCCAACGGCGGGCCGAAGGAGATGCCGGGGATGGTGGCGATCTGGTTGCGTACGTTGAAGTAAGCGAGGTCACGAATTTCTTTGGGGCCGAGCGTGTCGCTGGAGATGGAGAGGTAGCCCACCGGCAGACTGGATACGCCGAACTTATAGACGGAGGGCGGATAGACGCCGGGCGGCAGCAGGCGAATGATGCTGTAGGCCAGGCTGGTCAGTTCCGACTGGGCCGCATCGATCCCATAGTCAGGCTGAAAAAAGACCTTGATGTAACTCATCCCCGAGAGCGATTGAGATTCGATGTGTTCGACGTAACTCGCCTCGACGAAGCGTTGCTCCATCTTGAGCGTGATCGCCCCTTCCATTGCGCTGGGGCTCAGGCCGCGATAGAAGGTGGTGACAAGAATCGACGGCAGCTTGATCTCGGGAAAGATGTCCACGCGCATTTTCTGATAGGACACGGCGCCCAGGATCAGCGCAATCATGCAGATCGCAAAGACGGCGTAAGGATTTTTAAGGGCGGCGCGCGTCAGCATGGGGTGGCCATCCGTCTGGTACAGTTGTGTTCCAGCCAGAATTTCCAGAGGTGCAGGGAGAGGCTCACCAGATCGTCGAATTGTCCCGGCTTGACCACATAGCCGTTGGCTCCGGCCTGGTAGCAGGCTTGCACGTCCGCGGCGTCATCGGAGCTGGTGAGAATCACCACTGGGATCGGCGCAAGCCGCGCATCCTGCTTCAACTGTTTCAGCACATCCACGCCGCGTTCTCCCTGTAATTTGAGGTCGAGCAGGATCAAGCCCGGTTCATCGCTGGGTACGTGATCGTTGAGATAGGTCATTGCCGCACGGCTGCCATCGCTGATCTCCAAGCGTCCCTTGTATCCCGACTGCGTCAGGGCCTGGCGAAAGAGTTCACATTCGCCGGGGCTATCGTCGATGAGCAGGATGGATGAGGGCATCGTGTATAGATCAAGTGATTCTTTACGCAGCGTAGAGCAGGGACCGTGCCGGAGGAGCTTTCTGCGTAGTCATTCCAGAAAGTGTGTGAGAAAACAATGGCTTAGTCAGGCGCGATCTGGTCTGAAGGGGAGTCGGTGGCCTTGTCGTCGGGCGCGGAGGCTGGAGAAACTCCCTGGCGTCTAGGGAATTTCTCCAGAGCATGGCCTTGCTCGATCAGGCTGCCTTCGGGGCTGTTTTTTTCCACTCCATCATCTTGGCCGTTAACTTGGAGGAGGCCGCCGTGTAGTCACCCTTAAAGCCGATCGACGCTTCCGCGCCGGTCTTATCCCCCGATTGCACCTTGGTGACGACCGTCGCCGCGACCTTGTGGAAGGCCTTGTGCAGTTCGAGGATCTCTTTGTAATAGGGGTCTGTGGCGGCGGGGGTACCGGCCAGACTATACAGCCACTTGCCGAATTCGCAGCGGTTGTCCACACCGACTTCTGCCGGGACCAGTGCCAGCGTGCCGTCGATGTTCTGCCGCAGTTTCACCTTCCACGCGCCATGCGCACCGATTGCCTTGTCGATTTGTTCGATGATGTTGGACATGCGACCTCCCGGGAAATAAAGAAAAGGGTTTCCTGTTCCTGTATCGGAGGGAGGAGGGGAAGGCTTGAGGGGGAGGAGCGCGGCCTGGTCGTCCTCTTGCTCGCGGAACGCGCGGCCTATGAAGGCCCTCGTTGGATACGCACAGTTAGAACGATGCCCCGAGGCCAGCTCACTGGACAAAACCGTTATGCCTCCCAGGCATTTGTCGATCTGCCTCCAGGGCTTTTCCTAGCCTCCCCGGCTGGCAGAAATGAGTAGCATGGTTCAGGACGACTTGGCCGTAGGTACGAGAGGTAGCAGAGGTGTGCCTGCGACCACAGTGCGTCGGTCAGTCCAGGAGGAACCCGATCATGTCAGAGGATGGTTCAGTCTCGATTCCAAGCCGCGGGTGGCGTCTCATTCAAACCAGAGATTTCGGGCTGCTGTGGTGGGGGCAGACCACCTCTCAGATCGGAGAGGGCTTAAACAAGGTTGCGCTGCTCTGGTTCGTCTATGAACTGACCGGCTCGGTCATGAAGATGACCATGGTCGGACTTCTCCAGACCATCCCCCCGCTCTTGTTCGGTCCGCTGATCGGCGTATACCTGGACCGGCTGCCGAAAAAAGCCGTCATGATCTGGGTCGATCTGCTTCGCGCAGTGCTCACCGTTCTCATCCCGGCGCTATATGCCATGGACATGCTGTCGATCGAGGGACTCTATGGACTGATTTTTCTCACGTCGGTGGTCTCCACCGTATTCGGTCCCGCGCTGGTGTCGGCCGTGCCGTTATTGGTTCGACCTTCGGAGCTGATGTCGGCGAATGCGCTCATTCAAGGCACGAACAATATCGGCATGTTGCTCGGGCCGGCGATCAGCGGCGTGATGATTGCACTCATCAACGCGGAGAATGTGTTGTTCGTCAACTCCGCCACCTTCCTTCTTTCGGCCCTGTGCCTGATGCCGATTCGCTTCAGCATTCCTCATGTTGCAGCGAGGGATGCTTCCTCCTCCGTGTGGGACGAGCTCAAGGTCGGATTTCGTTTCGTGTTCGGGCAGCAACCCATGGTATTGACCCTGGTGATCATTTCATCGCTCTACAATCTGGGTGTGAGCGCCTTCGTCTTCATCTTGCCGGTCTATGCCAAAGAGTTTCTCCAAGTCGGGCCCGTGCAACTGGGCTGGTTGTGGTCCGCGCTGGGTGTGGGGATGTTGGCGGCCTCGACCTGGCTGGCGTGGAAAAAACAGAGTGACATGCAGGGGCGCTTACGTATCGTCGTCAGCGGCATGACCATCGGCGGTCTTGCGGTCTGTAGTTTGAGCCTGCTGGAGACGCCTCTGGTCGCGGCGGCGATCGTCATCATCGTGGGCGGCAGTACGGCGGTGCTCAATCCCATCGTATGGGCGGTGCTTCAGGAAGTGACACCGGAACATTTGATCGGCCGCGTGCTCACGACGTTTAGTGTGGGCTCCATGGCCTCCGCCATGGCGGGGATGACGGGATTCGGGTGGGTGGCCGACGCGATCGGTCCCGCTGCCAGCCTGGTGGGGCTGGGGCTTGTGCTCCTGCTCACTGCAGCAGTGGCGGTGTCATGTGTTCGCAGAGCCCGTCCCGTTCTTGTCGCGCAGGCATGATGATCCTCACAGATGGCGAACACCTAACTGTCTGCATGGAACGAACGCGATGATATGTGGCAAGCGAGCCCTCGTGAGCGGAAGGACCATGCGCGAGACATTTCTCAGCGCCACCCATTCCTACTGATTCCACTCCTGCGGTAAACGTTTATACTGGCGGTATGGCCCAAGCCCATCGGTGGCTGCTCACACGCGACTTCAGTCTGATGTGGTGGAGTCAGGTGCTGTCCCAAGTTGCCGAAGGTATCAGCAAGCTGGCCTTGCTCTGGTTCGTCTATGCGGTGACGGGCTCACCGCTCAAGACGACCGTCATCGGGCTTCTCCAGACGCTCCCGCCGATTCTGTTTGGCCCGTTCATCGGCGTAATCGTCGATCGCTTCCCCAAGAAAACCATCCTCATCGGAAGCGATATCGCCAGAGGCGTCCTCATCGGACTCATCCCCTGCCTGGTCTCGGTGGAACATTTTACCGTCGGGTCGCTCTACCTTCTTACCTTTCTGTATGGCGTCGCCACGGCGGTATTTGTGCCCACGCTGTCATCGGCCGTTCCCTTCATGGTCGCTCGCCCTCAATTCACGGCGGCGAATGCGCTGCTCCAAAGTACGACCAGTCTCGGGATCATCATCGGGCCGGCGGTCAGCGGACTTGGTATTGCGTTCGCCGGTTCTCAGGACGTGCTCTGCCTGAACGCCATGACCTATTTCGCGTCAGCCGCATGCCTGCTGCCGATCCGGCTGCGAGTGACGGAGCCTACAACGGTCGATGGAGAGGGATGGAGACCGTTCATCCGAAACCTGCTCGAAGGCATCCGCTATGCGTTTCTCACCCACCGCACCGTGCTGATTCTGATTGTCCTCGCGTCGATCTATACGTTCGGCAGCGGCGCGTTCACGACACTGTTCCCTGTCTTTGGGCGCCACCTGCTCGGGCTCGGGCCGGTGGAGGTCGGGTATCTCTGGTCCTGGCTTGGGGTGGGGTTGCTGCTCTCTTCGGTCGGGCTGATCCTGATGAGCGGGTGGGACCTTTCGCAGCGGCTCTCGGTAATCACTCTCTCCTGCGCACTCGCGGGGTTGGCCTTGTTGGGCCTGACGTGGACGGATGATTTGCGCCTGGCTGCTGTACTCGTGGGTTGCATCGGCATCGGCTTCGGCGCGTGGACCCCCATCGCCTGGGGCATCATTCAGGAAGTGGCTCCGGCGGGAATGGTCGGCCGCGTCATGGCGGTCTACACGGCGAGTGCCACCGCGACATCCATGCTCGGCATGAGTGCGTTCGGCTGGGTAGCGGAGTCGTTCGGCTCTGTCGCCAGCATCATCGGGATCGGCGGAGTGATGTGTGTCTTGGCAGGGGGGAGTGCCTGGTTTGGGAAGAAGGTTGGTGTGGCCAAAATCGAGAAAGCAGATGTGTGACGTGCAGTTGCCGGCTTGTCACATGCATGAAAAAAAGAGACAATGCGCCGATGCCACGCGTACGAGGTCGATCGAGCCGCACTCCTCGATGTATTGTGATTGCCGGGCCGAACGGCGCTGGGAAAACCACATTCGCTCGGGAGTTTCTTCCGCGTGAGGGCGGAGTCATCCATTTCGTGAATGCCGATCTCATTGCGAGCGGGTTGTCGCCACTCAAGCCGGAACTGGCAACCCGGCAGGGAGGACGCCTGTTGCTGATGGAGTTGAATCGATTGGCTGGTGCTCGGGCAGACTTTGCTTTTGAGACAACCTTGAGCGGACGGACCTACCTCAAACTATTAAAACAGTGGAAGACTGATGGCTATCGGATTGAAATCGTGTTCCTCTCCCTGCCTTCTGTCGCGCTGGCTCTCCAGCGGATCGCCGTGCGGGTGCGTCAGGGAGGGCATGATGTACCCAGAGCCGATGTCCTGCGTCGATTTCGTCGGAGTTTGAAGAATTTTCAGTTGCTGTATCAGGATCTGGCAGACAAGTGGTACCTCTACGATAATTCAGAACCAGTGCCGAGACTCCAGAAGGAGGGGCCGTGAAAATAACTCGAAGGAAAGTGAAGCCGAGTGTTGGTGCTGAACAGGTCGGCGCCGCGCTGCGCCGGGCCGCCAAGGTTGCCAGGAAGACCGCTCGCATGTACGGCACACCCGTCTATGTGTGGGAGAACGGCAAGGTGGTGGCGAAGAAACCGTGACGCCTATACCGGGCGAGAAGCAAAGACCAACCAACTAACCGATTTCCACTCTCACCAATCATGGCATGTTCCGCTTCTAGGCTGCCGGACAGCCGGCAGGTCTTCTTGCTATCTCATCGGCGTGTCCAAATCATGATCGCCTCAGCCGGTGCATCTTAATTCTCGGAAATTGCCGGTCTTATCGCCCGGCAAGGCATTCTTCAGCTACTTCAGACTCAACAGCCCCAGTCATCAGTCGCTTCTCTATGGCTTCCGTAATTCCAGCATACACGGTGGCAGCAGCGGCAGACCAAGCTGGATTGAAGGGCTCGCCTTTGAATGCCGCTTCGGCGGCCTTCGTCTCGTCATAGGTGAGGGTGCGTTCTCGCATGGTGTCCTCCTTGGGTGATTCGCCCTTTTGATACTCGCTACTCGAATAAGTGAGCAAACTTAGTGCCAGTTCAGGGCTTCTGCCCTCTGTGTCACGAAGGTTTCTTCGGCGGAATGCTCAACAGGGAATTCAGGGCTCATGATTCATCCTACCATGAACATATTTTCATACAGTTAGCGCGGGAATGTGGCTCGCCATGACCCTAGGAACGGCATCTTTCTACCCTGGTGGTTTACCGGGGCAGCCGGCGGGAATTGGCACTGCTGAGTGGTTCGCATGACGAAAATTACAGGGATATGACGGTCGGACCCGAGCGAGATCGGCAACTTGAGAAGGGGAGTATCTGTTTGGATGCGGTTGGAGTGAGTGGACGGGATGCGGAGTGTGTCGCTCCGGTCGAGTCACCTTTGTTGCTGGCGGGGTATGGCGTGTGAATTTGGGTGTGCAGTCTCACGGTTGGACAATATGTTTCAATTTCTTCCTTCCTAATACGTAGTGATGCTTGCCGCTAGTAGAGATACTAGGGTGCGGTAGTTCCTTAATATTCTCCGTAAAAATGGTTCCATTTCAGCACTAATAGGGCCATTTGGCCGTATTGCTACTGCGTAGTAGTTCGTCTACAACCAGCCGCCTGAGATGAGGGGGGATTCGTTTTGATGCCTTGCCCAAAATGGTTAGACGTAGCTGCCCATCGGAACGCTGAGACAAATACTTCCAGAGGGATCAACCTAATGACACACCAACTATGCCTCATTCCACTGATCTGCCTGGCCGCAATAGCGCTATCCGGTTGCACAAGCTGGGGGGATGTCCCCGCTGCCCTTCGCGTGGACTCGGGTCTTGAACCGCAGCACATTGATGATCAAGTCCGGTTCCGCACCACGTACTACTTCCGTGTGTTGAGTGGATGCCGGATCGACACAACTCCTAAGGATGAGTATTCAGCGGATTCGTTGCCATTTATGAAGCGCGTCCGAGGCGAGTTCAAGCCACTGAGTGATTCCCTGTATCGCTTTCGTATGACTGGGCAGGCAGCGGCCTTGTACAGCAAGGTGCACTTCGAGTCCGGCGTACTCAAGAAAAGTCAGATCGACCCCTTCGGCAGCGCGATCCGTTACAACGAACAGACCAATTCATTTCTTCCTGTTTCTGCGGATGACCTGCGAGCAGACGCCAAACGCCAGATCGCGAGAGGGGAGATCCACGACCTGCGGGTGCTTTACCAAGAGATTAGAGATGATAAATTCCTCGAATCGACAGCCAGGGAAGCTCTGTTGGCGAAGGTGGTGTCGATCATCGAGGACCGTCTAGAGCAATTGAAGCCGTTGCGGGCGGTCAGCCTACCCCCGCGAGCCGTAGTGATAGAGAAGCCCAAAGAATCTGCAGAGGCTAGCGATAAACCTTCTGCACAGTCGGATCTTAAGACTGGCGGGCAGGCGACAGAGTTGCAGACAAAGTTGAATGAGGCCAACGATGCTCTGGCAAATCAGAAAACAAAAGAAGAGGCCACTCTGCAAGCGCTCTCAAACACGATCGAAGGCCGCCTCGAAGAGCTGGAGGCGGCCAAGAGCAGGAGCGAGGTCCAAAAGAATGCTTCCTGTTCGGGAAGGCCATCGGAGACAAAATATTATCTCCTTGGGCCGGAAGGTGCCAAGGAACTCGACCCGAATGATCGCCTCCTTCTCGCCCTCTCCCTCGACAGTAAGCCACTGATCGGCGCGCTTCAGCAGCTATCTGCCAGAAAATTCGAGGCGGCTGATCCGGACCTCAAGACGATGGAACGTATGCTGGAAGAACGTGGACGAATCTTCGACGCGCAGAAGGCTTTGCTTAGAGCGACAGGCGATCTGCAACGTGAAACCGGGCCTACCGATCAGTCAAAACTGGAGACTTTGCTCGACACACTTCGCAAGCCGTACACAACCACCGACAAGTAACGGAGTGCCAGAATATGCTTTTGTCAATGGTCATTCGCAAATGCGCCATGGCGGCCATCCTTTTTCTCATCAGCCTGCCTGGCTGTGGAATAGTCAATGACTCAGCGGCGATGCGCATTGAGGTGGAGGTCTACAAGGGCCCGCTGTCGCTTGAACCGGAGATTCAACTCGGAGAGCTATACGGCTATCTAACCGAGGCACAGAATGGCTTGATCAACACAAGCAAGTTCATTAGTAGAGTGCTTAAGCTTGTGGGTTTGGAGGCCTCTCTGAATGACTTATGTGGAGCGAGTAACGCGAGCATCTCTCAGCAACTCAATTGCTCCCTGCTTACAGCCCTTACCAATGATGCTGCGAGCTTGGAACTCAGGCTGGCCGTACCACTCTGCGCCCTGCGAGGCGAGTCTGACCATAAGAAGTGCCTACCGGAAGGTATATTTCAATATGCAAATCTTAAACTTCCAAATGGTGAAAATTTTACTGGTGTGCAATGGACGGAAATACTCAGTGCAGTGAACAAGCAGCTATCCGAACTGCCCCTTTCCTCCCCTAATAGGAAATCAGCGTCGTCCATCGCCACCGGCGGAGCGGTTGACTACCGGCAGGCCCTATTAGAATCCACCCGTATAGCAGCAGCGATGCAGGCAAAGGCATTTTACTATGCTACAGCCAGCACAGCGGGGCAATCTGCTGATCCTGTAGTACGCATTGCGACTGCCTACTTTATCGCGGCGACATCGGAGTATGGGAACCAGATTCAAGCTCGGGCCGATTCCCTATTGAAGCAGCTTGGGACTGAGGGGCGGGATCGACGGGAACTTCCACTGAGTGCGCATCTCCGGGAAGCGGAACCAACAGACTTTATGCACCTCTTTGACTGGACGGACGGCCATTTACCTCGGCTCTACGATTATGTCCACTTCAATTTTTCACCTAATCTCGAAGAGCGTATCAAGATCGTCGATCGACTCTACGCCGATCATTTTTGGTCGAAGATCAACACGGTGTATGCCAGTGGCCGTGGCAAGGCTCAGATGGCATTCATCAAGGATGAAACTGGCAACTGGAATCTCAAGAGTTTCGACAATGACCCCACTGAATTGCTGGATGCCTATACCAAGGTTACAAAATCAGCTCTCGAAGGTGTCGTCGAAATCGCCGGTGAGATTGCCAGCGGCGGCGCCGATGCCGGGTTCAAGAAGGCTGCGGATGAGCTCCTTGCCATTGCCCGTCAAACTGACCCTGATAAACCCCTGCAGGCCACACCGTCTGGCGGTGCCTTGTCATTGAATCATCTCCGCGCCCGTATCGACGGACAACTGAAATCCACACATGTACGAACTGACCTGAACAAAGACAAAGAGCTAATCGATAAAGTCAAAATAGCAAAAGAAGCCAGCGATGAAGTCAAAGCCTCGCTTGAAAAAGCCAAACAAGATTCGACGTTAAACACACAGATCCTGGCTGAGGAGGAAAAGACTGCCGGGACCGCGCTTGCGAACGCACAGAAGGACCTGGCCGCTCACCGAAAAACTGTCATCGAGAAATGGGCTGCACTCATCGATGACCATAGCCAGTTGGTCGATCTGCTCAGTTCGACGGTCACAAAGCAATGAGTAGCGTCACAACGGTCGAAAGGTGGTTGACAATGGTTCTAAGCTGCGGCACCGCACCGTTGCCCTATACACCAGACGGCCAAGCGGTGGGGCAGATCCTTGGCAAGATTGATGTGATGCTCGCGCAGCTCGACCCCACGTCCACCCATACTGTTCGACTGGAGCGGATCAAGCGGTCTATGACCGAGTTGAAAAGTGCCAAGGTTGGACAGGCCGTTGCGGAGCTTCCAATGAAGGATGGTGCGCTAGACCGCGTTGGTTGGGATGCGAAACCTGAAGCCGACCGACGAGCGGTCTGGGAGAAGGTCTCTGCCATCCATGATGAACTGCGTTCCCTAAATGCCGCCTCGCTTGTCAGTGGAAGGCGGTATTTTGCGCTGTTCTCCATACTGTTCCTTCTGGTCGTCTCAGGCTATCTGTGTGTGCATCGACAGGCAGGCAGTTCTCAGGTAGGGGCGGGCCTTCCGTCTGTAAAAATCGTTGAGACTCTGAATCAGGCACGATTGATTGAGCTGAAGCTTGCCGCGTTGAAGGATCGGCAGAATAGGAAACTCTCGGGCGCGCCTGCTGCATCGCTAGAACAGGAACTCGCCGTTGAGTGGAAGGCCATTCAAGATCAGTGGGTGTCTGCGAAGCACGTGCTGTATGGTATCGCGCTGCCCTATGAAACCATGCGGTTGATGGGCATGTTCTCGGCAGAGTCTGAAGCGAAAGACAGCAGCCTCTTTGTCACATACCAAGCTTTCTTAAAACATCTCCACGCAGACCTCGAAAGCCTCAGTACGTCATATTTTTGGACCAGTCATCCCTGGCGCTGGCTTGAACTCTCGCTGTGGGCGAGCATGGGTTGCCTGGTCGGCCTGCTCTTCTATATCGCCGGTCTTCTTGGGCAAGGTGTGTTCCGTTCTGAGGAGGGGCCAATGTTTTGGGCCGAGTTGCTCATGGCCCCGGTCGTCGTCCCCGTGATCTTTTTTCTGTTCACCTTGAGCGGGATGGCAGAGTTTGTCCCCAGCCAATCCTCGATCACGATGAACATCGGCGTGGCTTTCATCTTTGGCTTCGCCATTCGTCGTACTATCGGCATTCTCGACACCATCAAAAAGAGGTTTTTCCCTGATCCTACGCCATAGGGCAGGGTTACAGGTCCAGCCCGCATATCTCCAGATGTGCCCGAACCAACAGCTGTGCGAACGAGAGGAAGCTGGTGAATTGTCCAAAATTAGAAGGAATCCTTACCGGCAGCAACTTCAACAAACCTTCGTCATCTAGGCGTGAAGATTTGTTTGGTCTCTTGAAAATATGGAAGCAGAGTATGAGCGTTATGTTGGTAGGTATCATGCTGCTATTCGCGGGATGTACAACACAGCCACTGCCTGGGGCAATAGATAGCAACTCCTATTTCGCGCAGGGTGTTGAAGCACGGATCCGCGGCAATAACGGAATTCCCCCTACAGTTGGCTTGGCATTGGCTGGAGGAGGCACCAAGGCTGCAAATTTTTCCATCGGTGTTCTTCAGGGATTGACAGAAACCGGAGTTATGGAGCGTGTCGATGTGATTTCAACCGTTTCTGGAGGCGGGTATGGTGCGCTCTGGTATTTTTCGCGGTTGCTGAATCCGGAGGGTAATCCACAAACGGCAAGCGTGCCTCTTTCTTCAGGGTTCCTGGCCAGTAAATTCTTCCAGGACTGCCTCCCTATCAAGTATGTGGAGTATTACGCTGACTCTGCAAATATCAGCTCAGTAGGAAGCAGGGAGAGTTACAGTTCTACAAATCCAATTTGGTCGGGTTGCCCTCGATCCGCTACCAACTATGACGTGAATTCCAACTCCAGATTTCACAGTGATCCAGTTCGCTACCAGAATCATCTGCGTGGGTACCAGGACCTTTTCGGGTCGAACGCACCATTCCGTTATAACGAGACGACCAGAAAGAAGTTACAGGTCTATTTGGATTACGCAGGACTTAGTGCGTTGACCCTAGGGGCCATGGCGATCAATGTGGTGCCGAACCTTGTTTTCGACTGGGAAATTCCACTTTCTCCCTCTCGACGGCGTTATGAGGCAGGAATAGTTCGAACGTTTGGAGCCACACCACATAATTGCAACAAGCTTTCTGTTGCCTGCAGCGAAGATACCCGTCCGCTGGGGGACGAAGCCTGGGTCCGCAATGACCTCACGTTTAGCCTGCTGCGGCAACAATATGAAAAAGGTGCCGTGCCACTGTGGGTCATCAATGCCACGGCAGGCGAAAATCGAAGTTGGTTATATTTTGATGGCACTCCAGAGCAGAAACGCTTTCAACTTACAGCTTTTGAATTTTCTCCATACGGATCTGGATCTGGTCTCTTCAGATACTCGACGAATCAATTGGACGATTTGCGTCCGTGGCAGGCCGTAACTTCTTCCGCCGCATTTCTCGACTCTCAGCAAAAGGTTCTTAAGAAATGGCTTGCGATTGCTAACCCTGCTTTGAAGCTGACTACGCTTGATTGGGGGAGAAGTGTTCCAAACCCTCATATTTCTCTGGCTGAAAACATCTTCCACAAGCTTCTGCCTTTTCCACTGTATCTTCTCCATGGGCGAGCTGGAGATTCCGCGGACGATTTTGTGAATATCCGCCTTTCCGATGGTGGGCAGTCGGAAAACCTGGGAGTGTATGCGCTTGTTCAGCGCAAGTTGGAGGACGTTATCGTTTCAGATCATTCTGCGGATCGGAGTGGATCAATGGCTGATCTCTGCCGACTAAAGTACGGTCTATTAAGAGATCAAGGGCCTGAACCTTTGTACGTCTATTTCCCAGGCTTAGCCAACCTTGACCAGGTCTGTAATCAGGACTTGGAGTTGGGATACGATATTTTTAGATGGGATCACCCAATCGTACTGGGATGCATTACATCCAACCCACGGGATGTGATCTGTTCTGGCGCACTCAACGCGGAACGCCCTCACTTTCAAAGACTTTATCTCATCAAGCCCGCCCTACCTAGTGCGCAAAGTCATGACGCGCTTGGACGTAAGTTGGAAGCTGTGGGACGAGACTGCCGAAGCGGCACGAACACAGCCTCGTGCAAAGCTGCGGTTGTGGGACATTGTCATCAGTTTCTGGCTGGAGATAGTCATTCTCGCCATATTGTGGGAGTGGCTAGTCGACCTGAGTCCTGGCCCCTTGAAAATGATGTGAGTTGCGAGTTGATCAGTTTTATGATGATCAATGCGTTCAACAAGGGAGGGTTCGACGACGAGGACCTATGCCCGTACGTTCCTCAAAACGGGACTGCAGCAATCACAGCAGACTCATCGCCGTTTCTGTTTGGAGCATATAGAGATTTGGGAAGTTACTACGCCACGCAACTCCGCTGGTTCTTTGGCTCAGATAGCGTTCGGCCGATGGGTGATATTGTCACTAGACATAATCGATATCGACAAGTCATCGAAAGCCAAATGCAAGATGCCCTCATTCCGGTGACCCGTTTTGTTGATGGCAAGGCTGGACCGATAGGTATTTGTCTCAGGTAGGTCTATTGTTAACACTGAGACATGAATAGATTAACCTCCATTTCGCTCAGCCCCATTGATGAGTATTTTGAGTTTTGCTTGGGGTAGTGTTGAAGAATGCCTGATTGCTACGAGAGGAGGCGCAATGGATAGTTTGTTTTGGCAAACAATCGATCAGCAGCAACAAGCGACAGGTCCAGCCCCTGGTCTAGTGTCAATGCTGCGCACGGATCGTGCGAGAATTCCTGGCGGCTGGCTGGTTAGAATTCTGGTCCTACACCGCGAGCAAGCTGCGCCTCCTGGTGGAGCTGTGGAAATTGAAACCGGTGTGGCAAGTGGAGTTACATTCGTCCCTGACCCTACGCATTCCTGGATATAGCGCTACGACCATTGTGCCCCAGCGCCCTCTATGGCAAGGAAGGGCTTGCCTGTCTACAGCGTGACTGTTGCAACTTGCGCTTGGTAGGGATGAGTTCATGGCAGACTTTTGCCAGTTTGTCTCGGCGGACCTCATGGCCATCGAAGCGCCGTTACTATCATGCAGCTGCGGGGGAAGCCAATAAATGGGCACAAGCATTGAGTTCTGGGGAGTGTTTAGCCTCCTTTTCCTAAGCGCATATTTGATCGAGCCAAGGCATGTAGGAATTCGATTTTCTCGGACGCCACCGGTTGTCGCTCGGGTCAACGCTCCGTCGAAGAACGCCACTGATGACCAACGAGTCATCAGTCTTCCAACTGGAGATACATATCAAATCCCTGCTTGCGTCCGAGGCCATTTCGTGATGGTGTTTGATTGGCATGTGCCCATCGTGATTGACGGTGTGGAGCACAAACTCATCATTCCGAAACTTGCTACTACGGACTTTGCCAGCATCCCGCGGATTTTGCATTCACTCATTTCTCCCCTCAATAACACGATTTACGCTGCGATTTTGCATGATTACCTTTACAGGGATCCTGCAGACGAGTTCGCACGCAGTCTACCACGCGAAACTGTGGATCGAGTTTTTTACTGGGGCATGCGTGCTCGTGGTGTGTGGCGATTGACGGCTGGACTTATGTATCTAGGCGTGCGCAGCGGGGGATGGATCAGCTACAAACGGATGCCGAAGGCAGGGTAGTGCTCTTCTAATGTTGGAGAAATTGCCGACCTACTTCTCGCATCTGGTCTATCCGATTGTGGATATGTCTGCGAATCCTGTCAGATGATTGATGCGAGTGATGTAGGAATGTAGTGCAGGGCATTTCAACGTATTGGCGGGCGTAAATGGTAAGCTTCGACTGACCCTGCCCCCCATATTGACTCCCCCCTGAATCCCCGCTAGCCTCTGCCCCGCCAGACAATCACCCGGTTCACCAGGAGGTTAGGCCATGACGCTGTGTCGATCTGTCGCAATGTTGATCTCGTTGGTCCTTGTGCCTCTGACGGTCGCGGCTGCGCCGCCGCCGGAGCCGACGGTGGAGTATTCGGCGGACAGCACGATGGAAACCGAGGGTGGTATGACGATGAAGTCCCGCGTCTATCACACGCCCACGAAGCAGCGAATGGAAATGGGCGGGGCGGACGGCAGCGTGACCATCATCCGCAAGGACAAGAAGGTCGTCTGGCAGGTGATGGGCGATATGTATATGGAGATGCCGCTGGATCAATCGAACGCGCCCGACATGGGTGGCTTCGATATTCAGGAGCAGACCGAGGTCGGCGAAGAGACCATCAACGGTTTGAAGACCACGAAAACAAAAATCATCGCAACCAAGCCGGACGGGTCGAAGTTCGGCGGTTTCTTTTGGACCACCAAAGAGGGTGTCACGGTGAAAATGGATCTGCTGTCGAAGGAGGGTGACAAGAAGATGCGCATGGCCAGCGAGTTGACGAATGTGAAAATCGAGAAGCAGAACCCTGCGCTGTTCGAAGTCCCCGCCGGTGCGACAAAAAACGATATGGGCGCCATGATGGGGCAGGGCGGCATGCCGAACATGGAAGAGATGATGAAGAACGCCGGGCAGGAGCGGGCGAAGGAGAAACGCTCGTCCAGGAGCAACAGCGGGAGCAAGAGCCAGGAGAGCGAGACGCCTGCTGCCGAAGTGAACAAAATGCTCAAAGGTCTCTTCGGCCGATAGGGGAGGTGCGCGATGCGTACGGTCAGAATCCTGGGCTGTGGCCTGCTGATGCTTGCCGTGACGGTGTCCCCGGTTCGCGCCGACGATCCCTGTTCGGGAGATGAGGAGGAGAAGAGCGCCAAGGCGGCGGTCGCTGCTCTGACGAAGGCCGAACAGGCCGGGCGGCCGGCCGAGCTGTTCATGGCCTATCGATTCATCCTCGGCAACGAGTGTCTCGATCGTTACGACAAGACCGCCTTGTCCCGCGCCAAAACCGGTGTGCCGAAACTGGGCCGGGATTTGGCCAAGGCGGCTGAGGCGAAGGGCCTTTTGTATTCTGCCGATCCGGTGCGGAGCGATGGGCAGACCTCGGCGTTTCGCTATTTCGAGACCATCGGGGATTATGCCGATGCGAATCGTGTGATGATGAAAGCGCTGCAGGCGAAACCGGACGATCTCGCGCTCTTCACGACGGCCTGGGGTGTGGATGAAGGTCGTTGGGTGGTGCCGGATCCGAAAACAGGAGCGCGTCAGCCCTATGTCTCGCCGCAGGCCTATCGTCAGGACTTGCAGAAGATAGCGTCCTCCACGGCCGATCGCCTGATGAAAGTGGAAGAGCAGGCTGCAAAGGGGCTTTCCGGCAGTGCGATCGAAGTGGCTGCGGCCACCACCATGTCTCTTGAGAAGCTCAGAACCGCAGCCGGGTGGATGAAGTTCTTGTCGGCCGGCGACAAGGCGGCGCGGGAGCGGGCCGAGCAGCGGGGCGATACGATCACGGCGCGTTCCGATTCGACGTTCACCCAGGCGAATGCCCTGATGTACTTCGAGTTCGCCGGGTCGCCCAAGTCAAAAGACAAAGTCGCGCAGATGAAGAAGAAGATGGAAGCGTCCAGCCGTGCGTTGGAAAAGTCCGGTGAGAAAGTGAAGGGGGCCTTCGCGGAGCAGAGTCAGGCGGAGCAGAAGCAATTCGACAAAAAGAAAGCGGATCTCGAAAAAGAACTCGGATTCTAGCCATGGCCCCAGGCTTTCCCCGCCGTTCATTGTCGCTTGAACGGAGGGTTCACCTCGGCTATCCCGTCTTCGGTACGATGGAAATCATGCCGTTCGTTTCAAGGATCGCATACTTGATTTGGTCCATCCGCTCCAAACCATGCTTTTCCCGCGCAGCCGCGAGGATATCCCGTTCATCCACGCGCGCCCGGTGCATGAGTTCCTTCAACGGCCGGCCTTGATCGACCAGGATCAACGGCAGTCCGTCCAGATACCGCTCCATAGCAGAAGACCGCACTCATCAGACTCTTCTTTCCTCTGAGTTTTTGCCAGGGCTTCTCCTAGTCCTTCACTACGCGGAAAACCGCTATTCTCCACTCTACTGAGTATGTCGTAGGGAGAGTTTACAGACGACTCGCTAACGGAGGGTGGGACATGTCAAAATTGTTCACATATGTGTGCGTGGTATTGGCTGTGGTTGGAGTGACGAGTCAGGTTGGAAGGGCCGGCGAAGGCTCCCACAAAGGCTCTCGCAATAGTCACCACCAGGAGCTGCAAGGGGTGGTGGTGGAGAAGGGCGGCGCGCTTGCGGTGAAGGTTCCCAACGGCGCAACGTATCAGCTCAATGAGAACCGTGCCGAGCGTCATGGTCATGAATTGCCCAGAGCTGGCGACGAAGTCACCGTGGTCATTGATGAAAACAACATGGTGCTGGAAGTGCATCCCAAGGGCACGGAAGGCAAACATCGGTTTGTCACCGGTGAAGTTGTGTCAATCGGCACAATGCAAAATGAGATGACATTAAAGACCGCGAAGGGGGAGCAGAAGTTTCCGCTGGAGAAACAGGTGCTCTCAGCCTCCATCAAGGATGGCGCGCGGGTACGGGCGGAGCTGAACGAAGCCGGTCACATCATCGATGTGCATCCGGAAAAATCCGGCGCTCATTGATGCGTGGGTGACAGAATTAGTGAAGTGGAAACCGGGCTGCGGAAAGCCGCAGCCCGGCCTTTTTGTGGAAACTGCTTAGTGGGTCGCGACACTCTGCCGCTCTTCAAACGTGCCCGTTCCGCAGCCCAATCCTCCGTACATCATCCCGAAGAAGCCGCAGTAGGCACCGGCCTTGAACGCCCAGCTCGCGCGCGTGGCCTTCTCGATCCGGCCTTCATTCATCAGGAACGACACGTATTGTGAACCGACTGGAAGCATAGCGGGGAGGGGAACAATGACGACATAGAGAACGAGTCCAGACCATCGCAAGCCGTCGGTCTTGTAGATCCATTCTTCCTTGCCGCCTTCAAGCGACTCCACCCGATCTGGCTCGCCCCACTGTGCGCGGAGCTCGGCTGCAGTCTTGAGTGTCCGTTCTGGTTCGCCGTTGCGCACGTCGATCACACCTCTCGTCCGATCAATTTTGGGATGGTCGCTGGATTCAGTACGACTCCCCAGCGTCCAGGCCCCTAAACCGACGCATCCCTGCAGCAGCAAGGCCCCGGCCATCCAGATCACAACCTGTCGATACTTCCGCATACAGCCCTTTCTTTCTCGATAGAACCTCGGGGGTCGCAGTTCCATTTTCCGCCGCAGCCTACTCCTCGCCGGCAAAACAAGGAAGAGGCAGAGGTGTACTCGACGAAGAATGCTCTATTGTCGTCCAAGCGGCTACCTATTGACCATGGGATACGCGCCTGCTATCGTTCTGCTATCAATGCTCTGAATTTAGGAGGTCCCGGTGGCGCAGGTCCTTGTACGACAGCTCAATGAGCAGGTGGTCGAACGGTTAAAGAAGCGAGCGAAAGAGCATGGGCGGTCTTTGCAGTCGGAGGTGAAAACGATTTTGGAGGAAGCGGTTCCCGACTACGAAGGCGCTTGGTTGCGGATAGAAGGGTTCCGCAGCCGATTAAAAAAATCCGGTCGAAAATTCAGTGACAGCGCGGGGCTTATTCGTGAGGATCGTGATCGGTGAGTCGATACGTCGTTGATGCCAGCGTGGCAATCAAATGGTTTATTCCGGAAGTCCACTCGGAGGCGGCACTTCGGTTATGTCGCTCACAGATTCGACTGCATGTGCCGGCATTCGTGACGTTGGAACTGGGCAACGTCATCGTGAAGAAAATCCGGCGCGGGGAGCTCACGCTGGCTGAAGGCGAAACGATTAGAGGAGAGTTGAAGCAACTTCCGCTTCAGCAGCATGCCGATGCACGATTGTTTCCTGCCGCGTATCAGTTTGCGGTAGACACGCAACGAAGTCTGTACGATTGCCTGTACCTGGCGTTGGCTGCGGCGATTGACGGCATCCTCGTGACGGCTGATCGAAAATTCTACGCCGCTGTGGCCAAGGGCGTTTATGGGCGAAGGGTGCTGTGGGTGGAAGATCTTCCCCCCACAGCATAGCCTCCCGGAATGTGTTCAGGCTCTGTATCCTATTCTGGCTCACACCGCTCTCCTGAAAGTCGGTTTTCAGGCCACTGACTTCCCTCGCTCCTTGTCATCGGGTCGGTAATTGCCCCTTCCCCTCCCAAGGTAGGATATCGGTTGCAGGGCCGGCCTGAGTACCATCCGCCCACAGGGAGGATCTGATGGCACCTCGTCGGTACGTTCGAACCTACTACCGGTTTCCGCTCAACTATCCGGTCATTTTCGGCGGGGCGCCCTTTGTCGGGGAGGGCGTGCTAACCAACCTGTCGCTAAAGGGCTGTTCCGTCATGTGCGATAGAGAAGTCCTCTGCGGCAGCGACGTGCGCGTGAGTGTGCTCCTCAACCATCAGCCGCCGGCACTCCCCATCGACCTCGGCACGATCAAATGGGTGAAGGGGCGTCATTTCGGTGTGGAGTTTGTCCGTCTTCCCCTTGAAGCCCAACAACGCCTCAATCGCACGCTCCGGACTGAACTGATCGAATGGTTGAAGAGCCGCCAGAGCAGCAGTGCCCTGCCGGAAACATCCAATCCGGACAACTAACCTGCGTTCGTTTCCTCACTTTTCGAGGCGCCCCTAGTCTCTCGCCAACGAAATCACGCACTCTTGCCACCCGGCAGCGTCCTTGGCTGATGGCCGCTCGTGCCGCTGTCTAGACAAACGGTCCTCGCGTTTCCAGTCTGATCGACCCATTGCTTCAAGTTATCAGACTGATACACCGATGTAGGAAATGGACTGGCGGCGTCGTTTGACACGTGTATGAACATCCTTCACCTCGGCAATCCGTTCTTTCTGCAGGACTTCAGGCAGCTCGGCCATGATGTCAAATGGGCGGCGTTCGATCGCACGGCCGATTTCGTCCTGAGCCCGTACGTGGAAAGCCTGCATAGTCTTTCGGCGCAGTTTCCGGCGCGATGGTTTCCCAACTTGGTTGTGGTGGGGGACGATAGTGGGCCGCCGAAGCTGTTAGGGCTGGAGGCGCTCGACGTGCCGTTGGTGTGGTATGCGATCGACTCCCATCTCCATGCAAGTTGGCATCAACAGTATGCGGCGGCGTTCGACGTCATCTGTGTGGCGCAGAGAGACTGGGTCTCCCGGTATCGGGTTGATCCTGACCGGCAAATCGTCTCGTGGCAGCCCCTGTTCTGTCATGTGCCCGACGATGGGGATTCGGGCCGCTTACGGGATACGCCACTCTCGTTCGTCGGAACACTCAACCGGCAGTGGAATCCGGAGCGTGTCGCGTTGATCGAAGGCCTGCAACGACGGTATCCCATTGCGGTGGGGAGCGGCTCGTACCGCGAACCCTTCAATCGTTCCCTGATGGTGCTGAATCAATCGGCCGCCAATGACGTGAATTTCCGTACCTTCCAGGCCATGGCTTGCGGGGCGCTCCTGATCGGCGAGCGGATCGGAAACGGTTTCAACGACTTGTTCCAGGATCGGACCCATTGTGCCCTCTATGACAGGGGCAATGTCGAGCAGGTGATCGAGATCGTCGCACACTACTGCGGCCGTCCGGCCGAGCGGGATGCGGTGGCAAGGCAGGGATATGAGGCGGTGATGGCCTCCCACACCAGTTTGCACCGGGCGCAGGCCATTCTGCAGGTGGTGGAGACGGCGCCGCTTCAAGGCCAGATTCGGGTTCGCCGTTCGCGGCACCTCCAAATTCAATCGTCGCTCGTCCTGGTATATGAAAGCGCCGAACGCACGCATCTCCAGGCGGCCGAACGGACGCCGGAAGGACCCAGGAAGCAGTACCTGCTCACGGTTGCCGGGCAGTATCGGTTTCTCGCCACGACCATTCGCACGCAACTCGGTCTCCAGGTCGCCTGCTAGCCCGGACTATTCTACGTCGTCCGATCCTCCCGCCCCGGCGGGGGTTTTCTCGTTCGGCCTCCTCGGTGGAATGCTAGTACGCCTGCGTCGGCCTTACTTGCGAGAAGCCCCGGCGGGCTTCGGTCTCAAACGACTCACGACGGCATTCATGAATAATCCTGGCTAGAGGCGCTTGAAGCCTCCCGCTACGACCGCTCTCATCTTGCGCAGCGATGCATCGTGACGCGTGACATAGACCACGTTCACCCCTGTTTGGGGGTGCGCAACGCCGCTGGGGCCTGCCATTTCCGGCCGGTCAGGCCCAACCGTTATGGCGGCTCCTGCGGGCTAGGTTTCTCCCTTCTAACTCCGGTATAATCCGCAATTCATTCCGTTCTAAAAGACTGGCCCCGGTCCAGTTCACGTTCGGTCAACTCAGCGCCGACTGGTGCGTTGTCTCCCACGGTGTTCGATACAAGAAACGCTTCAGAGTCACGCTTCGATAAGGAGTTTGGAATGACTGAAAAAGACGAGAAAAAACGCGCGTTGGACCTGGCCCTGGCCCAGATTGAAAAGCAATATGGGAAAGGTGCGGTGATGAAGCTTGGCGCGGACGACCGTCCCGCGGATGTCCCGGCGATCTCCAGCGGCTCGTTGGGGTTGGATATTGCCCTCGGTGTAGGGGGCTTCCCTCGCGGGCGCGTGATCGAAATCTTCGGCCCGGAGTCTTCCGGCAAAACGACGTTGACTCTGCATGCCATTGCCGAGGCACAAAAGGCGGGCGGCGTGGCGGCGTTCATCGATGCGGAACATGCGCTGGATCTGACCTATGCCAAAAAGCTCGGCGTGCAGACCGACGATCTCCTCGTCTCGCAGCCGGATACGGGGGAGCAGGCGCTCGAAATTGCAGAAACCCTGGTGCGCAGCGGCGCGATCGATGTGATCGTGGTCGATTCCGTGGCGGCCCTGGTGCCGCGCGCGGAAATCGAAGGCGAGATGGGCGATTCCCATATGGGATTGCAGGCACGACTGATGTCGCAGGCGCTTCGTAAACTGACGGCAGCGATTTCCAAGTCGCAGACCACCCTGATTTTCATCAATCAGATCCGTATGAAGATCGGCGTGATGTTCGGCAATCCCGAAACTACGACCGGCGGCAACGCGCTGAAGTTTTATTCCTCGGTGCGTCTCGACATCCGCCGCATTGAATCGATCAAGGACGGTCAGGATGTGACCGGCAGCCGCGTGCGGGTCAAGGTGGTCAAGAACAAGATGGCGCCGCCGTTCAAACAGGCGGAGTTCGACATCATGTTTGCCGAAGGCATTTCGAAATCCGGCGAGCTCGTCGATATCGGCGTGGAGAAGCGCGTGGTGGAGAAAGCCGGGGCCTGGTACTCCTACAAAGGTGAACGATTGGGGCAGGGGCGTGAAGCCGTCCGCGATTTTCTCAAGGCGAATCCCGCCATTGCGAAAGAGATCGAGGGCAAGGTGCGCGATCTCGCCGGTCTGCCTTCCCGCGGCACTGAAAAGAAGGTCGAGGGGAAAGAAGCCAAGGATGAGAAGCCCGAACGGAAGCCAGAGGGACGCCAGGACGATAAACGCGGTCACAGTGCCAGAGTCACGACCTAGGTGGTGGCAGTGCGGACAGCGCGCAGCCCAGAGCGGCGTATGAAACCGACGCCGGATTATCTCACGCTGGCGATCAAGTATCTCGCGCGGACCGATCGGACCGTGGCCCAGGTCGAGCGGTATGTTCTGGAAAAAGGTGCGAGCCGGGCGGAAGAGCGCCTCGTCGTTCGTGAACTGGAGCGCAGAGGTTATCTGAACGATCAGGCCTATGCGATCCGATGGGCGGAAACGAGACTGTCGCGACATCCGATGGGCCGTGAACGGCTCAAGGCGGAACTGCTCAGCCGTGGCTTTGAGGACAGTGTCGCAGAGCGGGCGTTGCGGCAGGCATACCGTTCGATTTCCGAACAGGAGTTAGCCTGCCAGGCGCTCGAAGGGCGTGCGAGCCGGACGCGTCCGGCTCAATGGGTGCGGTTTCTGCGGCAACGCGGGTTCGATGACGACACGATTCAGCAAGTCACTCAAGTAGATTTGGAGACGGGGTTGGACGAGTTATGAGCCAAAGTGTGAACGATCTGCGACGAGCCTTCATCCAGTACTTTGAACAGCAGGGACATCGGGCGGTTCCGAGCGCTCCCTTGATTCCCCAGGCAGACCCGACGCTGCTGTTTACGAACGCCGGCATGAATCAATTCAAGCGGGTGTTCCTGGGCGAGGAGACGCGTGCGTATAACCGGGCGGTGACCGTACAGAAGTGCCTGCGCGCCGGCGGCAAGCACAACGATCTCGAAAATGTGGGGTACACAAGGCGTCACCACACCTTTTTCGAAATGCTCGGCAACTTCTCCTTCGGCGACTATTTCAAGGAAGACGCCATCCGGTTCGGCTGGGAGTTTCTGACCTCAGTCGTCGGGCTCTCGAAAGACCGGATGTGGATCACGATCTTCCGCGAGGACGATGAAGCCGACCGTCTCTGGAGAAAGATCGGCGTCTCCCCGAGTCGGATTGTACGTTGCGGCGAGAAGGATAATTTCTGGCAGATGGCGGATACGGGCCCTTGCGGTCCCTGCTCTGAGCTCCATTTCGATCAGGGCCCCTCGGTGCCGGGCGACGCGACGCCGAACGGAGAAGGCGACCGGGTCATCGAGATCTGGAACCTGGTGTTTATGCAGTTTAATCGCGACAGTGCGGGCACCCTGAATCCGCTGCCGAAACCGAGCATCGATACCGGCATGGGCCTGGAACGGTTGACGGCGGTGGCGCAAGGGCGGCTCAGCAACTACGACAGCGATTTATTTGCGCCCTTGTTGGCGGCGATCGGAGGCAGGGCCGGAGCGGAGTACGGTGCAGTGGAACAAGCGGATCGTTCCATGCGCGTCATTGCGGATCACTTGCGGGCCATCACATTCCTCATGGCCGACGGCGTCTTGCCGTCGAATGAAGGACGTGGATATGTGCTCCGCCGGATTCTGCGACGCGCGGCTCGCCATGGCCGGTTGCTGGGTATTACCGAACCGTTCCTGCATGAACTGACGGCGACGGTCGTGGAGCAAATGGGCGAGGCCTATCACGAATTGCGTCCGGCAGCCGGTACGGTGGCGGAGGCGACACGGGGCGAAGAAGAACGGTTTATCGCCACCCTCGACCAGGGGTTGCCGATTCTCAACGACATGCTGACCAAGGTGCGAGCCTCCGGTCAAAACATGCTCTCGGGCACCGAAATTTTTAAGTTGTATGACACCTATGGCTTTCCGATGGACCTCATTGCGGAAGCCTGCCGTGAGCAGGACATCCGACTCGATGAGACGGGATTTGAAGCGGCCATCGAAGAGCAGCGCACGCGCGCCAGGAAAACGGGGGGCTTCGAGGGTGAGACGGCCCGCCCCGCATTGAGTGAAGTGGCCGCTCGTGTCGGCACTACGGCATTCGTCGGCTACGAGCACCTGAATTCGGAAGGTGTCGTGCAGGCGTTGCTCAAGGGCGATCGGCTGGTGAAGGACGCGCGTGAAGGTGATGACATCGAAGTCGTGCTGGATGTCACGCCGTTCTATGCGGAAGGCGGCGGGCAGGCCGGCGATCAAGGACTCCTGACCGGTCCCGATGGCCGTGTGGAGATTCGTGAAACCACCAGGCCGGTGCCGACCTTGATCGTGCACAAGGGCGTAGTCACATCCGGTTCGATCCGTGAGGGGGAGCGGTTGCAGCTCTCCGTGAATCGTCGCACCCGGCACGATGCGGCCCGCAATCATACGGCGACGCATTTGGTGCATGCCGCCCTGCGGGATCTGCTGGGGCCGCATGTGAAACAGTACGGGTCGCTGGTGGCGCCCAATCGGCTGCGGTTTGACTTTGCGCATTTCCGCCCATTGGCCTCACGCGACATCGACGAGATCGAATCGATCGTCAATGAGCAGGTGCGTCAGGATCAGCCGGTGCAAACGGATGTGATGGGGGTGCAGGAGGCCGTGGCCGGCGGGGCGCTGGCGTTTTTCGGCGACAAGTATGGCGATCAGGTGCGAGTGGTTCATATCGACACCTTCAGCAAGGAATTGTGCGGCGGTACGCATTGCCGGCGCACGGGCGAAATCGGCCTGTTCCGGATCGTGTCTGAATCGGGAGTGGCCGCCGGTGTGCGCCGCATCGAATGTCTCACCGGCAGTGGCGCGTTGGATTCGCTCAAGCGATTGGAAGCGGATGTTCGTGAGTTGTCCGACCTCCTGAAAGTGGCGCCGGGTGAAGTCGTCGCCCGTACCCGCAAACTGAACGAGCAACTGAAAGAGAAGGAACGGGAACTCGCGGAAGTGAAGCTCAAGATGGCGAGTACCTCCTCAGGCGACGCGCAGGCGCGCGAGATCAAGGGTGTGCAGGTCCACGCGCAACGCACGGACGGCCTCGATGTGAATGGCATGCGGGCGCTGGCCGATCAACTGCGCGATAAGCTTCGCAGCGGCGTCGTGGCGCTCGGGGCGGCGAATGACGGCAAAGTGTCGCTGCTCGTCGTGGTAACGAAGGATCTGGTGGGCCGTCTGAAAGCGGGCGAACTTATTAAGGAGATGGCAACGGAAGTGGGCGGGACCGGGGGAGGACGTCCTGAGATGGCGCAGGCCGGAGGAAAAAATCCCGAGGGACTCGGCACCGCGTTAGAAAAAGTTTTTGGGTTGGTCCAGAAGGCCCTCGAAGGGTAGACTGATGAAAGGCCGACGGATTCTCGCCATCGATCACGGCTCCAAGCGGATCGGGTTTGCCCTGAGTGATGAGCTCGGGTGGACGGCCCAGCCGCTGGAAACGTTTTACCGGCGAAATCCCGATGCCGATATCCGGCATATCCAGGACCTGGTTCGTGAACACGAAGTCGGGCAGGTTCTGGTCGGCATGCCGTTGCGGTTGGATGGCGAGATCGGTCCCGCGGCCAAAGTCGTCGCGGAGTTCATCCAGTTACTGGAGCCGGCACTGTCTGTCCCGGTGATCACCTGGGATGAACGGATGACTACCTGCGCGGCGGAGGACCTGCTGATTGCGGCTGACGTCGGCCGCCGGAAGCGGAAGGGGATCGTCGACCGTATTGCCGCGGCGATTCTCCTGCAGAGTTATCTGGCGAGTTTGGAACAGCCGGCCACCAGCCAGGCGAACGATCTGAACGCATCCGTGGAGACCGATCCCTGGGTCTTTGACGAACCCCGAGTCGATGATGCAGAAGAAAGCGATCATGGGTCTGGCCCTGGCGGCAGTGATGTTCGCGGCTCTCGCGGGATATCTGGTGCTGCGTTGGGCTCAAAGCCCCGTCGCGAGCGGACCTCCTAAACCTCCCTCCCACATTGTCCTCATTCCTGAAGGCAGCACCTTTCAGCAGGTCGCCGCTCTTCTCAAAAACGAACAGTTGATCCGCAGCCGGTCAGCTTTTGTATTGCTGGGCAAGACACGGGACATCGATCGCAAGATCCGCCCCGGTGAGTATGAGTTGGATGCCGGTATGTCGCCGCAGGACATTCTGACGAAGCTGTTGGCCGGTCGAGTGGTGCTGCATCCCGTCACGATCCCGGAAGGATACAGCCTGACGCAGATTGCCGAAGTGCTGGCGGCGCAGCAGGTGACGGATACGAAAGAGTTCACGAAGCTGGTGCGAGATCGCACGTTTATTTCGACCCTCGGCATCGAGGCCGATTCCCTCGAAGGGTATCTCTTTCCCGAAACCTATTCCTTTGCGAAGGGTACGAAGGCGCGGGAGGTGATTAAGGCGATGGTCGATGGTCTCCATCGTGTCTGGGGTACCGAGTTGCAGGAGCAGGCGGCCCGCATGAAAATGTCCCTGCATCAGGTGCTGACCCTCGCCTCTGTCATCGAAAAAGAAACCGGAGCGAAGCACGAGCGGGAACTGATTGCGGCGGTGTTTCATAATCGGTTGCGGAAAAAGATCCCGCTTCAGAGCGACCCGACGGTGATCTACGGGTTACCGGCGTTCGACGGGAACATTCACAAGCGCGATCTCTCCGTCATGAGCCCCTACAATACCTATCGTGTGCAGGGTCTCCCGCCAGGACCGATCGCCAGCCCCGGGGCCCATTCATTGCGTGCGGCGCTGTTTCCCGCCCAGGCGTCGTATTTGTATTTCGTGTCGCGGAACGACGGGACCCATCAATTTTCTTCCACGCTGGCCGAGCACAATCAAGCGGTGGAGAAATATCAGAAACAGTACTTCCGCAAACGTGCCAGGGGCAACCTTGTCGCCCACGGTGCGTGATCGTATTGAGAACCGGTCACGACACGTCCTGTCTAATTTCCTCATCGATCGTAGAATGTGAAAGGGACATTCGTATGAGTGTGAAGTCGTGGAATGAATCGTTGCCGCGTTACCTGGACCATACGGTGCTGCGTCCGGAGGCTACTAAGGCCGATGTGTTACGCCTCTGCGCGGAAGCCAGGGAGCAAGGATTTGTCGTGATTTTCGTGCCGCCCTGTTATGTGGATGAGGCGGTTGCCGCGGTTGCAGGAACCAATGTCCAGGTGGGCATCCCCATCGGGTTTCCCCTTGGCGGGCATTCGACTCACGCCAAGGTGACGGAGGCCATGGAGGCGGTGGCGCATGGCGCGCGGGTGCTCGATATGGTGATCAACATCAGCCGTTTGAAGTCCGGCGATTACGATGTGGTGCGAAACGATATGGCCGCCGTCGTTCAAGCGACGCCGGGCGTGAATCATAAGGTGATTCTGGAAACTTGCCTGCTGACGAGAGAAGAAAAGATCACTGCCTGCCGTCTGGCCGTCGAGGCCGGGATGGACTATGTGAAGACCTCGACCGGATTCAATCAGGCCGGAGCGACAGTGGAAGACGTTCGGCTGATGAAAGAAGCCGTGGCCGGACGGGCCAAGGTGAAGGCGTCCGGTGGAATCAGAGATTGGAAGACCACGCGGGAATTGCTGGAGGCAGGGGCCGACCGGATCGGCACTAGTGCGAGTCTGAAGATTCTGAGTGAATGGCGCGCCGCGCTGGTTGCGGTGCGATGAACCGCCATCCGTGTGAAAGCCTTGCTCGTTCCGGTGGATTTGGTATAGTGCGCCCATGATGACTCGAATCGTATTGCTGGTGCTCGATGGTTTCGGGATCGGTGCTTTGCCCGATGCCGACCTGTATGGCGACGCCGGCTGCAACACCCTGCAGCGGCTGGCTGCCATTTCGAAGGGGCTCGCCCTGCCGAATTTTGAGCAACTCGGTCTCGGGCATCTGGGCCAGTTTCAAGGTATCCGCCCGATGGTGCAGCCGGAAGGCTGCTACGGGACTCTCGGGTTTTCGACCAAGGGAAAAAATTCTCTCTCCGGGCATTGGGAAATCGCCGGATACGTGATCGAAGAAGGCGAGCGCCCCTGTGAAACCTTTACGACCGAGCTGGCGAATGCGCTCGAGGCCGCGCTGGGACAGAAGACCCTGGGCAATTGCCGTGCGGTCACGCAGGAGCCGATCGTCGAGTTCGGCGGACAGCATCAGAAATCGGGGATGCCCATCGCCTGGATCGATACGGCAGGGACTATTTTTCTGGCGGCGCACGAGCAGGTGGTGCCGCCTGAAGAACTCTATCGCCTGGCCCGTGAAGCCCGAAAGTTGCTCAAGGGCATGGTGCCGATTCTGCGTGTGGTCGCCTGCCCCTTCGTCGGGCAATCAGGCAAGTTTACTGCGACGGAGCGGCGGCGTGATTTTGCCGTGGAGCCACCGGGGCTGACGTTACTGGATCACTTGAGCCGGGCCAGCCAGCTCGTCATCGGGGTAGGAAAGGTCGGCGACCTGTTCAGCGGGCGCGGGGTGACGAGATCGGTGCCGCTGTTCCAGGCGGAAGCCGTCATGGATGAAGTGGTGGGTATGTTCAGCAAGGTGCCGCGCGGTCTGATTTACGCAAGCCTCCCGGTCATCAATCCCGATCTTCAGACCACAGTGTCTACATTGCAGCAGATCGATCGTCGGCTGCGGGATTTGCAGGAATCCCTCAAGGTCGGAGACGTGTTGATCATCACCGGCGATCACGGCTTCGACTGTGCGAGGCCGAATCCCGGTCATTCACGCGAATATGTGCCCTGTCTCGTGAGCGGTCCGCGTCTCGCGCGCGGTGTGAACCTCGGAACCAGATCGACCGCGGCGGACCTTGGCCAAACCATCGGCGAAGCGTTGGGCGCGACCAGACTGCCCTGGGGCGACAGTTTCCTGGATGCGCTGCAGTCTCGGTAGAGCTTGAGTATTCATCAATAGCGGCGGCTGGCGAAAGGATCATCTGTGTCGATCGATGCGACGTTGAAATCTCTCGGGATCGAATTGCCCGCTCCGCCGAAACCGGTGGCGAGTTATGTTCCGGCCGTGCTGGCCGGTGATCTGCTCTATCTCAGCGGCATCTTGCCGTTTCGCGACGGGCAGGTGGCGATCACGGGCAAGCTGGGAGCGGATGTGACGGTCGAACGGGGAGCCGAAGCGGCGAGACTGGCGCTGCTGAATGCCTTGGCGGTGATCCGGCACGAGCTCGGTTCGTTGGATCGCGTCCAGCGGATTGTGCGTGTCGTGGGGCATGTGGCATCAGCCTCCGGGTTTGTGCAGCAGCCGGCTGTCATCAATGGCGCGTCCGATCTGTTGGTGCAGGTGTTCGGCGAGGCCGGACGCCACGCTCGCGTGGCGCTGGGTGCGGCAGAGTTGCCCTTGCACGCTGCAATTGAACTCGAATTGCTGGTCCAGGTCCGACCATAAAAAACTTTCTTAAGACTGTTCCCTTCCTGCCGCGCCTGCTTGCCTTGACATCAAAAAAATCCGCTTGTTATAGTCCGTGAGCCCCTTCGTTCATTGCCGTACCCCCCATCCGGCCTCGCTGCCTCAGTTGCGTGGGGTTTCCGTGCCACGTGCGGGGCGTTCGTCTGATGTGTCATCATTTCAGCCTTGCCCGAGCCTGCTGGTCAGGCCTACGCCGAGGCTGTTTGTAGGGAGTGCCATCCCATGCAATACATCGCTCGTATGCTGCTCGGTGTCGCTCTGTTCGCAGGCCCGGTCGTTTCCGGAGAAGTCCGGGCAGAGGGGCCGGTTCTTCATCCCAATGCTGCCGTGCCGGGATCGACCCTCTCGATCACCGGGAAGGGGTTCGGCCCCTATAAATCGACGAAGTTTAATCAGGTGACCTTCAAGGGCGTGCCGGCCTTGATCCAACGCTGGGAGGCCGATCTCATTGAGGTGCGCGTGCCTTCGCAGGCTGCCAATGGACCGGTCGACATCATCATCGGCAAGAAACATCTGAAGGCCGGGTCCTTTACCCGATTACAGCCCGCCATTCAGTCCTTGTCGCCGGCTGAGGCCGAACCGGGAACGATTCTGGAGATCACGGGCGAACATTTCGGCAACACTGCCGGTCCGCGCGATCCGAACACGATTTTTGGCGTCAATACTGTGGCCGTGGGCGATGTGACGGTGCGCGTCCGTAAGTGGCGTGACGATAAGATTGAAGTGGAACTGCCGGGCAATGTGCAGTCGGGTGATGTGGTGATTCGCATGGCTTCGTCCGATCCGTTGCCGGACGGGTCTTGCTGTGCGCCGGTCAAGCAGGTGGTGAGCAATTCGATGCCGATGAAGGTGCTGGCGTCGGTGCGGGTCGATCCTACGAGTGGGCCGGTCGGAACGAAGGTGGTGCTGTTCGGCAAAGGGTTCGGGACGTCCAGGAACCCTGAGGATGGCGTGCTCTTTGGCGGGCATCTGGCCACCGTGTCGCAGTGGACGGATACGACCATTGTGGTGCATGTGCCGCTCGATGCCCAAACCGGTCCGGTCGTGATGAAGCGCAATGGGCAGGAACGGGCCATCGGGACGTACACTGTACAGACGCCCCAGGCCACCGGGCTGACTCCGGCCGAGGCGCCTATCGGCACGTTGTTGAAAATCACGGGAGAGAATTTTGGATTTTATTCGGAGGCCGGGTCTACGCCCTTTAACTATATCGATTTTTCGTTGAGTGAAAACACTGTCGAGATCGGCGGGGTGCAGGCGATCGTGTATCGATGGGGCCACGACCGCATTGATGTCTGGGTGCCCTTCAGCGCGAAAAGTGGTCCGGTGGTGGTCAAACGTGCTGCCAATGCTCCCAAGCCGGATGGCACGTGCTGCGCCGATAAGAAGGTGCTTGAAACGCAAGTCGGCAATTTTACGCTCGTCACACCGAAGATCGATTCCTACAGTCCGACCACCGGGGGATTGGACGAGGTGGTGACGATCAAGGGGAGCGGGTTCGGGAAGTTTCTCAAGACGGCCGAACCAAGCAAGGTTATCACGGATAGCGTCTATGCCCGGGTTGCGCCCGTGTTGGGAGAAAACGTATCCCGCACCGAAGTGTTGTTCAACGGAGTCGGGGCGATCGTGCAGTCCTGGACGGACACGGAAATCACAGTCAAGATTCCTCATCGCCATTCCTACGGCGTGGGCAAGCTCGGCGAGTTTAATCCGGATCTGACGTCCGGGCCGCTCGTGGTCCGTCGTGGATCGTGGGATCTCCTGCCGGACGGCTCCTGTTGCACCCCGAAGAAGTGGCTTACGCTCGAGGCCGGCACGTTTACGATCCAGCCTACCGGACTGCCTGATGCGAGTTACTGGCGGAATCAAAGTTCAGAGAATACCCACCACCAACAATGAGGCGTCGTACGTTGCATATCCTGGCAGTTGTATCGTGGTTGTTCATCGCCCTCCTGTGCGCAGGCACGGCCGAGGCGACTTCCCCGGAGAGCCGGGCTACCGTAGCTATGCAGAAAAGTGGGTCTGAAGCCACACTGCTGGGCATGTTCTTTCACGATCCTCAACTTGGCTGGGCCGTGGGGTCCGGCGGAACGATTCTCAAGACAACCGACGGCGGCCGCAAATGGAAGAAGCTCTCCAGCGGCACCACGTCGCTGCTGACGGCCGTGTATTTCCAGGATGCTCGTCGAGGATGGGTCGTGGGCGCCAATGGCACCGTGCGGACCAGCCGGGATGGTGGAGAAACCTGGAGCGCCGTGTTTGTGTCCACGCAGGCCCCGCTCTATGGGATCGCGTTTGTGACGCCTCAGAAGGGCTGGCTGGTCGGCGGCAATGGCACCATTCTACAGACGACCGACGGTGGAGAGAACTGGACGGATCAAGCCAGCGGCACGAGCGCCGCGCTACATTCCATTGTGTTGACCAACCAGCAGCATGGGACAATCGTCGGGGCGCTGGGCACGATTCTCACGACATCCGACGGTGGCGTGACGTGGACGCCGCAGGTCAGCCAGAGTTCTGCGACGTTCTTCGATGTGGCCTTCGCAGATGAGGCGAACGGCTGGGCGGTCGGCAATGCCGGGGCGTTGTTTCAAACGACCGACGGCGGCACCCACTGGATCGACCGAACCTTACCCTGCGGCCGGACCTGTAATAAACTCACGGATCTGATTCGTGTTCGTTTTATCGACGCGCAGCAAGGCTGGATCGTGGGAGAGCATGGGCAGATTTTGCGAACCACCGATGCAGGATTTAATTGGGTGGAAGAAGCCAGCCCCGTGAAACGCTCGCTCATGGCCTTGAGTTTTCCTCATACCACCGCCGGGTGGGCGGCAGGCGAGGGGGGCACCATCATTTCGATCAGCCCTGGCCGTCGGTAGCGCTCGCCAGATCCCGATCCTACCCCAGTCGGCCCAATCGACTTTGCACAATACTCAGTGCAGTAACTGCTGCGGTGTCCGCACGGAGGATACACGAGCCGAGACTCACGGCCTGGCACTGCTGAGCCAGGGCCAGAGTGATCTCTTCTTCTGCCCATCCTCCTTCAGGTCCGATCATCACGGTGAGCTGTTCCGAGGGGAGACTCGGCAGGGGTATCCTGGCCAATGCGGCAGCCTCATGGCGTTCTGCCAGGAGAAGCGAGCAGGTCGCTTTGTGAGTGGAGAAGAAGCGGCGTGACTCCAGCGGTTCCAACACTTCCGGGGGCTGCCACTGCTCCGATTGTTGCGCCGCTTCGGTGGCGATGCGCTGCCAGCGGGCCACTTGGGCGGCGATCCTGTCCGGCTGCGGTCGTACGACCCCATGCCGTGAGACGAGGGGAAGGATCGTCCGCACGCCCAACTCGCTCGCCTTTTGCACCACCCAATCCATATGGTCGCCTTTGAGCAGGGCTTGTGCGAGCAGCAGGGGGGGGCCGGTCTCGACGGGTCCCAGCCGTTGTTCGAGAATCTCCGTCATCACCGCCTGCTGGGATACGTACGTCACCCGCACACGATATCGTCGCCGTTGTTCATCGGTGAGCCAGAGATCTTCGCCGGGTTTGACGCGTAGGCTGGCCCGCACATGATGGCAGAGATCGCCCGTGAGGGTGATCTGGGTTTCACGAATATCTAATGAGGAGACGAAGAAAGCCGGCATGGTGGTCGGCGGAACAGGTGGGGCGGTGATCGGTCTATTCGAAGAACGTTTTCATCTTGTCGAGAAAGCCTTCGCCCTCGGTGTCTTTCGTGTAGCCGCTTTCCTTGGCAAATTCTTCAAGCAGCTCTTTTTGCTTTGAATTGAGCTTGGTCGGAATCTCGACTTTCACGTTGAACAGCTGATCGCCGGTATGGCCGCCCTTGAGGTTTGGAAAGCCGAGGCCTTTGATGCGGAGGATTTTGTCCGGCTGCGTGCCGGCAGGGATCTTCATGAAGGTGTTGCCTTTGAGCGTCGGCACCTCCACACGCCCACCCAGGATGGCGGTGACGAGATTGACGGGGAGTTCGGACACGATATCCTGGCCTTCCCGCCTAAAATGAGGATGGGGCTTCACGGTGATGGCAACATACAGGTCCCCCTGAGGGCCGCCCTGGACGCCGTGTTCGCCCTCGTTCGCGAGACGCAGGCGCATGCCGGTTTCGATCCCGCCGGGAATTTGCACGGAGAGCATGCGTTCCTTGCGGATACGCTGCCGCCCGCCGCAGGCCTGGCAGGGTTCGGTGATGATCTGTCCGACCCCTTCGCATTGACCGCAGGGCCGGCTGACGCTGAAAAAACCCTGTTGGAACCGGAGTTGGCCCTGTCCCTTGCAGGCCGGGCACATTTTAATGGCCGTGGCTGAGCGCGCTCCGGTGCCTTTGCAATCGGCACAGATTTCCCAGCGGGGGATTTTGAGTTTCGCTTCCTTTCCGAATACCGACTCTTCAAACGTCACCTCAAGGTTGTATTGCAGGTCGTTGCCGCGCTCGGCGCGGGCACGTCCGCGAGGCTGGCCGAAGAAGTCTTCGAAAATATCGTTGAAGATGTCGCCGAATCCGCCCTGTCCGCCGAAATCGAATCCCTCCGCTCCCTGCGGTCCACCGGCATGGCCGAAGGCATCGTATCGCCGCCGTTTTTCCTGGTCGCTGATGACCTCGTAGGCTTCGTTCAGCTCTTTGAATTTTTCTTCCGCGGATTTTTTCTGTTCCGGCGATGTGTGGAGATCGGGGTGGTGCTGGCGGGCAAGTTTCCGGAATGCCTTCTTGATCTCGTCGTCGGAAGCGGTTCGCTCAATGCCGAGAGTTTCGTAGTAGTCGCGCTTAGCCACGGAAGATTCTTACCCGGTTAAATGTGCAACACGACCGAGCTTCACGCATGGTGAAACTCGGTCGTGCAATCGGTGAGGGTCTTACTTTTTGTCTTTGTCGACTTCTTCGAACTCCGCGTCCACGACCTTTTCATCGGTCTTGGCCTGCGCGCCGCCGTCTCCGGATGAAGCAGCTGCATCAGCCCCGGCGCCGGCACCGGCTGCGGCAGAGGCTTTCTTGTACATCTCTTCAGCCAGCTTATGGGATGCCGTGGTCAGCGTTTGCGTGGCCGTTTCGATGGCTGCGGGATCGTCGCCTTCCATCGCCTTACGGAGTCCGGCGATGGCTTCGGTGATCTTGGTCTTATCGTCTTCGCCGATCTTATCGCCATGCTCGCTCAGGTTCTTTTCGGTGCTGTACAGCAACGAGTCGGCCTGGTTACGCGCTTCAGCCACCCGACGACGTTTCTTGTCATCCTCGGTGTGGGACTGGGCGTCCTTGACGAGCTTATCGACTTCGTCCTTGCTGAGTCCGCTCGAGGCCGTAATCTTGATGGACTGTTCCTTCTGTGTGGCCAGGTCTTTGGCCGCCACATGCACGATACCGTTGGCATCGATGTCGAAGGAGACTTCGACCTGCGGCATGCCGCGCGGAGCGGGAGGAATGCCGACGAGATCGAACTGTCCCAACAGCTTATTGTCGTTCGCCATTTCACGTTCGCCCTGGAATACGCGAATGGTGACGGCTGTCTGGTTGTCGGCAGCGGTCGAGAACACCTGGCTCTTCTTCGTGGGAATTGTGGTGTTTCGCTCGATCAACTTCGTGAAGACGCCGCCGAGCGTCTCAATGCCGAGCGACAAGGGCGTGACATCCAGCAACAGCACGTCCTTGACTTCGCCCTTAAGCACGCCGCCCTGAACACCGGCTCCGATGGCGACGACTTCGTCGGGGTTCACGCCGCGATGCGGTTCTTTGCCGAAGAATTCCTTCACGACCTGGATGACTTTCGGCATGCGGGTCATGCCGCCGACGAGCACGACTTCCTGGATGTCTTTCGCGCTCACACCGGCATCCGCCAAAGCCTTCCGGCAGGGCTCGATGGTCCGTTGGATGAGGTCGCCGACGAGTTGTTCCAGCTTTGCGCGGGTCAACTTCGTGACCATGTGCTTCGGGCCGCTGGCGTCCGCCGTAATGAACGGCAGGTTGATCTCGCTTTCCTGAGACGAGGAGAGTTCGATCTTGGCCCGCTCCGCCGCTTCCTTGAGGCGTTGCAACGCCATCCGGTCTTTGCGCAGGTCGATACCTTGATCTTTCTTAAACTCCTCGACGAGCCAGTCCATCACACGCTCGTCGAAGTCGTCGCCACCGAGATAGGTGTCGCCGTTCGTGGACTTGACCTCGAACACGCCGTCGCCGATTTCCAGGACGGACACGTCGAACGTCCCGCCGCCGAGATCGTAGACGGCAATGCGCTCGTCTTTTTTCTTGTCGAGACCGTAGGCCAGTGAGGCCGCCGTGGGTTCGTTGATGATGCGCAGGACGTTCAATCCGGCGATCTGCCCCGCATCCTTGGTGGCCTGGCGCTGGCTATCATCGAAATAGGCCGGGACCGTCACCACTGCTTCAGTGACCTTCTCACCCAGGTAATCTTCGGCGGTCTGCCGCATCTTCTGCAGAATCATGGCGGAGACTTCCGGCGGGCTGTAACGCTTTCCGCGCAACTCGACGTGCGCATCGCCGTTGTCCGCCTCCACCACCTTGTAGGGGAGCCGCTTCATGGCTTCCTGCACTTCTTTGCTGCGGAACTTGCGTCCCATGAGACGCTTGACTGAGAAAATGGTGTTTTCAGGATTGGTGATGGCTTGCCGCTTGGCGATTTGTCCGACCAGGCGCTCGTTCTTATCCGTGATGCCCACCACCGACGGAGTTGTGCGACTTCCTTCCGCATTGGCGATGACGACCGGGTCTCCACCGCTCATGATAGCGACGCAGGAGTTCGTCGTGCCGAGGTCGATTCCGATAACTTTGCCCATGGGTTGGCTCCTTCGCAAAAAATATCAATACATGAACGGTCGTGTCAGTTGTGCTTGCGAAACCTGTTCTTCACACCGATGATTCGGCCCTAGTTTGCGGCTCCGGTCGACACGGTCACCATGGCGGCGCGGAGGATGCGGTCTTGGAGGAGATATCCCTTTTGATACTCTTCCACGACATGGTTTTCAGGGATCGTGTCTGACGGAACCTGGGCGACTGCCTGTTGCGTGGCTGGGTCAAAGGCCAGGCCGACGCTCTCCACTGCTTTGACACCGAACTTCGTCAGCGCGCCAACGAGTTGCTTCAGCGTCAATTCCACACCCTCTGTCAACGCATCGACGGAGCCGCTTCCCTTCGACGACTTAATGGCGCGCTCAAGATTGTCCAGCACGGGTAGAAGTTCCTTGAGGATCTGTTCGTTCCCGAACTTGATTTGCTCACGTTGATCGCGTTGAGCCAGCCTCTTGTAGTTGTCGAACTCTGCGGCGAGCCGCAAATACTTTTCGTTGAGGGCTTTGCATTCGTCGGACTTGGCATCCAGCACCTGCTGGAGTTCATTGACACCCTCCATCGTGCCGGAAGATGCCTCGCTGGAACCGTCTAAGTTGTCGATACTGTGAATATTCTTGTCGTCTTGAGACATTGATTACACCTTTGCTGGGGAGTGAGATAGCCACCGGAGAACGGAAGTCAACGGGGAATAGAAAGAAATCATCGTTTTTTCAGCTCTCTAAGGGTTTGAGGCGAGGGGTAACGTCAGTCTGCGGTGAGCCAGGCCTAGGTCAGGCGGTTTCGATGGTACAGGAGTTCCAAGCCTTCAAGCGTCAGGAAGGGGCGGACTTCTTGGATCGTTTCGGTCTCCTGGGCGATGACCGTCGCGAGCCCTCCGGTGGCGATGACGGTCGATGTCCGTCCGAGTTCTCGCTCCATGCGTCGGACGATACCGTCCACCAGCCCAACATAGCCGAACAGCAGACCGCTTTGAATGCCGCCGATCGTATCGGTGCCGATGACGGTTTTGGGCCGGATGATTTCCACCTTCGGCAGCTTGGCGGTACGGGAAAACAGAGCGTCGGCTGAAATTCCGAGACCCGGTGCGATGACACCGCCGAGATACTCGGCGGATTTGGTCACGGCGCAGAAGGTGGTGGCGGTTCCGAAGTCGACGATAATGAGATCGGACCGATACCGCGCATAAGCCGCGGCGGCGTTGACGATGCGGTCGCTGCCGATTTCCTTCGGGTTGGCATACCGCAAGGTGAGCCCGGAATCGGTATCGGGTCCGACGATCACCGGTGTTCGGTGAAAGTAGGTTTGCACCAGGGAGTCGAAGGTGCCGGTCAGCGCGGGCACGACGCTCGAGAGAATGCAGCCCGTAATCTGCTCCGGGGTGAAGCCGGCGTTGTTGAGCAGATTGAGCAACAGAATGCCGTATTCATTGTCGGTTCGCCGTGATTCGGTGGCGAGGCGCCAATGCCCGCGCAGGGTGGAATCTTCGAACAGGCCCCACACCACGTTGGTATTTCCGATGTCGATGGTCAGCAGCATCGTGTCTCCACTCTACCCCAACAGGTTGTCCGATTTCACCCCCGCACGTGGATGACTTCCGCGCTTCGAACTTCCAGCAGCCGGTGAGGCAGAGTGGGGGAGGGATCGGAGGTCACACGCAAACAGAGGCATCCATCCGGGCCGATCGACTCGGCGATCCCCTGTACGATCCCGTTTTCTTCCAGAGCCACACGGACGGTCTTGCCGAGTGTGGAGCAGCGTCGTGTGAATTCATCGATCATGCCGGACGGTCCGTCGTGGAACAAACGATCCATGCGTTGTTCGAGTCGGAGCAAGAGATCTGCGAGGATCATGGCGCGATCGAGCCGATGGCCTGCCTCGGCAGCCATGGTGGTTGCGCCGGCTCTGAGCTCCTCCGGGAAACTGTCGGGTGCAGCGTTGATGTTCAATCCGATGCCGATGACTATCGCCAGGGTTCGGTCAGCGGTGGTGGTTTGTTCGCAGAGGATGCCGCCGATTTTCTTGTCGCCGATCAACAGATCGTTCGGCCACTTCATCGAGACTGCCAGTCCCGTGCAGCCGGAGAGGCAATCGGACACCGCCAGAGCGGAAAACAACGGAATCCAGGAGAGCCAGGGCCCTATGCGTGTGGAGCCGGGTTCGGGCACCACAATCACGGACATGTAGATGTTGCCCTGGGCCGGAGAGTGCCAGGCGCGTCCGCGGCGTCCCCGACCGGCTGTTTGGCAGTCTGCGAGGATCACCGTTCCGTGCGCAGCCGCTGGTCCGGTCGGTTGTTGGAGGTATGCCAACGCGTCTGCATTGGTTGAAGCCGTGGAAGGAATGTACCGCAACGTCTGTCCGAAGGTGTGGGTGTGCAGGCTGGCTTGAAGGCGATCAATGTCCAGCCGATCGGCTGGACATTGATCGTTAGCTGGTCCGCCCACGGCTCCCTCGATAGCCGGTGAGGTCCATGCTGAGGTCGGCTGCGGGTGCGGAGTGAGTCAGGGCACCGACGGAAATGAAGTCCACACCCGTTTGGGCCATGTCGGCGACGGTCTGCAGGGTGATGCCGCCCGAGACTTCTACCAAGGCGCGCTTTTTGATGAGGGCCACCGCCTTTTGCACGAGGGCCGGAGACATATTGTCGAGCAGGATGATGTCGGCGTGACCAGCCAACGCTTCCTTCACTTCTTGCAAACTCTTGGCTTCTACCTCGATGCGAAGGCCATGCGGCGCTCCGGCGCGTGCTAACCGGCAGGCTCCGGCCACATCGACGCCGGTTGAGCGCAAGACTGCGAGATGATTGTCCTTGATCAGGACGCCATCGCCCAGTGAAAAGCGATGGTTTCTCCCGCCTCCCAGGTGAACCGCCCATTTTTCGAGTGCCCGCAAGCCCGGTGTGGTCTTGCGTGTATCGAGAATGGCGGTCTCCGTATGTCGGATTGCGGCGCAAAATTTCGCGGTGAGCGTGGCGATGCCGGACAGCTGCTGAAGGAAATTGACAGCGACGCGCTCCGCCATCAACAACGACCGCACATCGCCTCTGACGACGATGACCTCTGTGCCTGGCTTGACGGTGGCTCCGTCGTTGATGCTCTTGACGATGCGCAACGAGGGGTCCACAGCGAGGAAGACTTCACGCGCGACGGCCACGCCGGCTACCGTCATGGGTTGATGGGCGAGGATGGCGGCCCTGGCCTGAATGGAAAGGGGAAACAGCGCACTCGTGGTGACGTCGCCGTGGTCCAGGTCTTCGTCGAGGGCCAGCTGGACCGCTTTGCGGATGGTCTGAAGGCTAGGAACTTTGATGTTGTTTCTGCTCACTGATGATCTGTTGCAGCGCCTGTTCAAATAATTGGATCATGCGGGATTCACGCGCCAGGCGATCATGGTGATCGGTCAGGACCTCCGGCGGCGCCTTGGCGACGAAATCGGGATTGCCCAGTTTCTGCTGCGTGCGTGCCACTTCCTTTTGAAGCAGCGCGATCTGTTTGAGCACATTGTCCTTAGCCTTTTGGAGATCGGCGCCCTCCATGGATGTGCCGACCTCGGCTGAACCGCTCGTCAGGGTCAGCAGGTGGGAAGCCGTGACCTCCGAGGTGCTTCCGACAAAGAGGTCCTCCACGTTCTCCATGTACTCGATCAACTCTCGATGCTTCTTGAAGGTTGCAGCGGCTTGATCCGTCTTTCCATGCACTTTGAAATGGAGACGCTTACCGGCGGCATAATTCAGGATCGCGCGCTCCTGATTCATCAGGCCCCGGCACTCCTCCAGCAGCGCGAATTCCTGCTCGACTTCCTGTGATTCCCAATCCGGTCTCGTTGTTGGGTAGATTTGGCGGACGATGCTGGTACCTTCATGCGGCAGGGTTTGCCAGATCTCTTCCGAAATAAACGGCATGAAGGGATGCAGCAGCCGCATCATGGTTTCGAACGTCTCGGCGAGGGTCTGTCGCGTCGATTTGGCCTGTTCCGATGCCTGATCCTTGAGCGTGGGCTTGATCATCTCAATGTATTTGTCGCAGTACTCATGCCAGATAAATTGGTAAATCGCGCTCGACGCGCGGTCGAAGCGATATTGTTCCAACTCCTGAGTGACGGTGCCGATGGTGGCAGTCAGGCGACTTAGAATCCAACGGTCGGGGAATGACCGCTGCGCAGCCGGCACTTCGGCCCGTTCGCCGTCCAAGTGCATGAGCAGAAACCGGGCGGCGTTCCAGATTTTGTTCGTAAAGTTCCGGTAACCTTCAATTCGCTCTTCCGCCAGCTTGACGTCACGGCCCGGTGAAGCCATTGCGGCCATGGTGAAACGCAGGGCGTCGGTCCCGAACTGCTCCATCACATGCAAGGGATCGATCACATTGCCCTTCGACTTACTCATCTTCTGGCCCTCGGCATCGCGAACCAGGGCGTGGATATAGACGTCGCGGAAGGGGACGTCGCCCATGAACTTCAGGCCCATCATGATCATGCGCGCGACCCAGAAAAACAGAATGTCGAGCCCGGTGACCAGGGTCGAGGTGGGGTAGAAGGTCTTCAAATCCGGCGTCTGCTTCGGCCAGCCCAGGGTAGAAAATGGCCAGAGGGCGGAAGAGAACCAGGTGTCGAGCACGTCGGGGTCCTGCACCAACGCATCTGAGTGGCCCTTGGGACAGGTTGCCGGTGTGGTCTTCGCCACGATGACGGCTGCGTCGGAAGGAATGAGCGGCGCCCCGTCTGACGAGCGGCGCAGAAACGGGCTTCCGTAACAGGTTTCACAGTACCAGGCAGGAATCTGATGACCCCACCAGATTTGCCGGGAGACGCACCAGTCCTTAATGTCTCGCATCCAGCCGAGATAGTTGTTCTTCCAGGCCTCGGGAATGATCCTGACCCGACCATCTTCGACCGCTTGAATCGCCGGTTCCGCGAGCGGCTTGATTTTGACGAACCATTGGTCCGACAACAGAGGTTCGACAACAGTCTTGCAGCGGTAGCATTTGCCGAGCGCCATCTTATGGGGCTCGGATTTTTCAAGCAGGCCTTGATCCGTCAGCAGTTGTTCGATCTTCGGTCTGGCCTTGGCGACAGGAAGGCCTTCGACGATGTGCGCCACCTCGGACTCTACCAGTGCGCCTTCCAGCCGAAGGTTGGCGTGGATGTCCAAAATCTTGATGCGCCGGAGCCCATGCCGCTCTCCCGCCTCAAAGTCATTAAAGTCATGAGCGGGGGTAATCTTGACGGCGCCGGTGCCGAATTCGCGATCGACCAGAATCGAGTCTCCTACGATTGGAATCGCGCGGGTCGTGAGGGGGAGCCGGACCTGTTTGCCAATGAGGTGACGGTACCGTTCGTCTTCCGGGTGCACCGCCACGGCGGTATCGCCGAGCAGGGTTTCGGGACGCGTGGTCGCCACCAGCAGCACCTGCGCGGGATCGTCGGCCAGGGCATAACGAATGGTGTACAGTTTTCCGGTAATCTCTTCATGTTCGACTTCGATGTCGGACAAGGCCGTCAGGCAGCGCGGGCACCAATTGATCAATCGTTCGCCGCGGTAGAGCAGTCCGTCTGCATGCAGCCGAACGAAGACCTCGCGGACGGCTTCCGAAAGCCCCGCGTCCATAGTGAAGCGTTCACGTTCCCAATCGCAGGAGGCGCCGAGCCGTTTGAGCTGGGAGATGATCGTGCCGCCCGACTTTTCTTTCCATTGCCAGACCCGCTTGAGGAACTCTTCCCGACCGAGTGCCTCCCGCGTGGTGCCTTCGGCCTGAAGCTGCCGCTCCACCACGTTCTGGGTCGCGATGCCCGCGTGATCCGTGCCGGGCATCCAGAGCACATTGCGGCCTTGCATGCGGCGCCAACGGATCAGAATGTCCTGCAGGGTATTATTGAGGGCATGGCCGACGTGAAGCGATCCCGTGACGTTCGGGGGAGGAATCACCATCGAATAGGGCTGCCCGGGATGGGCCGAGTCGGCATGAAACAGACCGGCGTCGATCCAGCGCTGGTACCAGCGGTCTTCGACGTCGTGGGGACTGTAGGTTTTGTCGAGTTGCGGTGTGGACATGGTTCTTGGAGGCGCCCGGGGCGCAACGCGGGCGCATCTTAACATGCGCCGTGTGGGCTCACAAGGTAATGGACGCGCGTCTGTGATCGTTCTAAAGGTTGTAGCGGACTCAAGCCCTGTGATATACATCCGGCGGTTCAGCTGGTTGTTCCAGATCGCCGGCTTGAGAGCCTATCACCGTTGAAGGAGAGATTATGCCGAGGGGACGAGAGAAGGATCGCAAGACTCGCAAGAAGCATCGGAAGAACGTGGATCGTATGAAGGGGCTGGTCAAGGCCCGCCGTGCGGCGGCCAAGAAGGTCAAGCGAGGGTAGGCGAACGGGACGTTAGTCGGGCGAGCTCAGTCGTTTGATCTCCACCCGGATCTGAGTTTCTGCTACGTCTGGAACGATCCGCTGTACCGCCTGCTGAATCGGATCTTTTGCCATTTCGTGCACAATCTCATCGGCCGCCTGTCGCGCGCAGTTCGCGGCCACCTGCTCGACTTCCTTTTTCACCAGCTGGTCGATCGTTTCAAGGTGTGATTTCAAGGCCTCCGGCAGGTGTTTCTTCACGCCGGTGTCCGTGAGGTCACCCAATCGTTTCTCTGTGGACTGCTCCACCAGGGTAGGGGCCAGCTCGGTTACGGTCCGACGAACAGTCGCCTCGACGCCGGCAAGCTGGGTCTGAGCCTGTCGCTTCAATTCTTCCAGAATCAGTTCTCGCATCACGGGCTGTAAGCGTTCGGGTGCGAGCGCGTCTGCCAGTTGTTTCGCCACTTCCGTTTGAACGGCCTTCCCCACGGCAAGACTCACCTGTCCGGCGACTTCCTTCGCCATGGCGGGCGGGAGCAGTTCGCCGATCTTCCGGTCGGCCTGGACTGTGACTGAATGCAACAAGTGATCGAACAGCCCCTTCATCAAGGCATCTCCGCTCGGTCCGTTCGAGGCAGGTGCAGATGCGGCCGGGGCGGCAGTGGGGCTCAGTGATGGGGACATGGGGCTGTGCTCCTTCTCCATCTCGTGGTGGGGGGCGTCGTCAATGGACGCATCGTTCGGCGATTCGTCGTCTTCATCGTCCGTTCCCGTGGAGACAGGGGGCCACGTCCGTGTTTTTGCAGATTTCCCGCCGCGCGGATCTCCCGCCGCGCCATTCAAGATGCCCTTGATCGTATCGAGCAGTTGTTCCCGTTGCAGCGGTTTCTTCAGAAAGGCCCGGACCCCGAGCGAACGCAATTTGCTTTCGTCCAGGCGATCGGAGCCGTCCACCATGGAGACGATCAGGGTTTCGGCCAGACTATCCTGCCGGCCGATTTCTTTGCAGAGTCCCGAGAAGGTGATCTTGTCGAGATGATAGTCCGCGATGACCAGCGCCGGACTGAGTTTGCGGGCAGCGTCGAGGGCCGAGGGGCCGTCGGAAAATCCCATGACCTTGTGGCCTTCCGGCGCAGAAATCTGTTCCACCATGCGGTGCACGGCCGGGCTGCTGTCGATCACAAAGATGGTCGATCCCATCCCACTCACCTCTCCATACCCACTCAGCCGAAGCTAACAAAGGCCCCGTGAACTGTCAAAGAAAACGCCGAAACCAGCGGTCTGATGAGGCCTCTGCCTATGCGCCGCGGGAGACGAACTGAATGCTGGCGGAGCTGGTGACCATCCTGTAGAATCCGGCCGTCTTCCCGGCTGGGCCTATCGGCCTTCGTGGATGGCGAGCATGAGGAGTCACACGACACAATGACCCGGAGCCGAATTCAAGTCGTCTTTTTCGATGCCGCCGACACCCTGTTCCATATTCACGGGTCAGTGGCCGAGATTTACCTGCAGCATGCGGAGAAGCATGGGTTCAGGAAAACTCCAGAGTCGTTAACCGCCATCAAATCCGCCTTTGCCCGTTCGTTCCGCGATGCGCCGCCACCGGTGTTTGCCGCGACGGAACCGGCCGCGATCAAGCAGTCCGAACGGTTGTGGTGGTTCGACATCGTGCACAACGTCTTTTATCGCGTGGGGATGTTCGAGGCCTTCGACGAGTTTTTCGAGGAGGTGTTTGCGCGCTTCGAGCAGCCGGAGTCCTGGCGGCTGTTCCCGGAGACGGTGGATGTGCTCAGGACTCTCAAGGACCAGGGATTCGAGCTGGGCATCATTTCCAACTTCGACTCGCGGTTATTTTCCGTGTTACGCGGATTGGGGATTGCCGATCTATTCGATACAGTCACGATTTCAAGTTTGGCCCGTGCCGCCAAACCCTCCGCGCGGATCTTTCACCAGGCGCTAGAGAAACATGCGGTCGATCCGGACGAGGCGCTGCATGTCGGCGATAGCGAGCGTGACGATGTGAAGGGGGCGCAGGGCGTCGGACTGACCGGGGTGTTGCTCGCGAGAGGGGAGGGGGCGCGTCCTTCGGGCGGGACGACAATCGGTACCCTCAACGAATTGCTGCCGCTGCTCTCACGCCTGCAATAACAAGGGAACGATGTCCTTGGCGCGCCCTTGGAGCGCCGCATCGACAATGCCGGATTGCGCGGTGGCATCCAGATTGATTTCCACGACAAACGCGCCCGCCTGTTTCGCGATTGAACCAAAACCAGCCGCCGGATACACCAGGCCGGAGGTGCCGATAATCAGGCACAGGTCGCTGGACTGCAGGGCGGCCTCGCTGGCGTCCAGATCCTGCTCGGCGAGTGCTTCTCCAAACCAGACGATATGCGGGCGGAGCAGCCCGTTGCAGTTGCTGCAGAGGGGCAGGATTGCAATCGGCACGTCGCGATTTTCAGTTACGCGCCGGCACTGCGTGCAGCGCACCATCCAGATGTTGCCGTGAATCTCGGATAACCTGCGAGAGCCGGCGTCGCGGTGCAGTCCGTCCACATTCTGCGTGATGAGCCAAAACCGCTCGAAGCGTTGCTCCATCTGAGCCACGGCATCGTGCGCGGGGTTGGGTCGTTTGGAGGCGATGAGTTCACGCCGCCAGTTGTACCATTCCCACACGAGGCGGGGATCACGCGCGAAGGCCTCGGGTGTGGCGAGATCCTCCGCGCGAAAGTTCCGCCAGAGTCCATCGACCCCGCGAAAGGTCGGCACGCCGCTGTCGGCGGAAATCCCGGCCCCGGTGAGCACGGTCACCGATCGTGCCGAGGCCAGTTTCTGTTGGATCAGACCGAGAGTTGATCCGGTTCCCATGGGTCTCAACGCGAGGGAGCGATCACTGTTTCAGGTGCGCGGCTGCATGCTATAGTACCGTCCTTTCGAACGCAACGAGTGAGGAGTCTCATGAAGCAGATCATGGTGGTTGGGGCTGGTTCCGTCGGCGGTTTCTTCGGGGCCCATCTCGCAAAAAATAATCCGAACGTCTCGTTTCTTCTGCGACCCCGCACCCTGGAGGCCGTGAAGCGCCATGGCTTGATGATCAAAAGTGCCAAGGGCAACTTCACCGTGCATCCACCGGCGGCTTCCGATCCGCGAGAGCTGGCGCCACCGGATCTCATCATTCTGGCGGTGAAGGCCTACGACCTCGATGAAGTCATGGCGCAGCTGGAGCCGGTGATCACCGAGCGTACGGTCATGCTCACGCTTCAAAACGGCATCGATACGGAAGATCGCATCATCGCCCGGGTGCATCGCGACTCTGTGGTCGGCGGTGTGGCGTTCATCTACTCGAAGATCGTGGCGCCCGGCGTCATTGAACATTACAAGCGGGGCGGCGTGGCCATCGGCGAACTCATGGGCCACAAGAGCGAACGCGTGCTGCAGATTGCGGAGATCTTCAAGCAGGCTGGCATTTCCTGCCAGCTCAGCGACGATATCAGGAAGAGCAAATGGGAAAAGATGTGCTGGAACTGCGTCTTTAACCCCCTCACGGTCTTGATCGACGACAAGGTGGCCAAGGCGCTGGACCATCCGGAGATGGCCGGTGTGATCCGGCAGATCGTGGGCGAAGTGATGGCGGTGTCGGCGGCGGTGAAGGTGCCCTTGGCGCCGGATATGGCCGAGAAGGTGGTGAAGTGGACGCAGGAACTGCGCGATATTCACACTTCGATGTACGATGACTGGAAAGCCAAGCGCCCGACGGAGATCGACTATCTGAACGGCTACATTGTTCGTATGGGGCGGGAGTTGGGGATTCCCACACCGGTGAACGAGGCGTTAACGGCGATGGTGAAAGCCATCACGGAGCGGGAGCCCGCTGGTCCCGGTGTCGTCCGGAT
>Ga0075163_10000364_pt1 | contig 57973 bp, 51 predicted proteins | sample JI1023141ADNA_FD_71478 | JGI IMG/M metagenome (GOLD analysis project Ga0075163, IMG submission 71478) | Wastewater effluent complex algal communities from Wisconsin, to seasonally profile nutrient transformation and Carbon sequestration -... | ecosystem: Engineered > WWTP > Effluent > Algae... | reverse complement strand
CGCGACCAAGGCCGGGATGACGTTCCACGCCCACCTGGTCACCGCCCGCGCCGACAAGTTCACGACCACCACCGTCGCGCCGTAAGGGCGACGGGCCGGCAGTCGCTCAGAGTCTGTCCGGTGTTCGGACTGATACCGACCCGCGCGCCAGGCGTCTCGCGTCTTGGGAGGGGGCCCCGTCGGGGCATGACCCGACGGGGGAGGGCGTGGCGACACGCCCTCTTGGGAACCTCACCGGCAGCGCGCCCACGCTGGCGTGCCCTTGCCGCGGTTGCGATCGCGCACGTACGCCGTGTGCAGCCCCCAGTTGGTGCCGACGTAGACCGACCAGCGGCCGTCGCCGAGGTCGTAGGCGTAGCGCTCGCCGCGCCCGGTCTGCACGCCGACGATCGCGCCGCGCTCGTCGAACAGGCACGCGCCGGGGTCGAGCGCGATCCGCGTGGTGTCGCTCATGCCGTAGCCGAAGCCCGTGCCGGTCCCCAGCGACAACAGGCCGCCCTCCTCGAGGTCGCTGTTGCGCGCCCAGCCGACGATGTACAGGCGCGCCGAGCGGTGCTCGACCAGCGACCAGCCGGGGACGCCGCCGTCGCGCGCGGTGACGCCGATGCTCGTGGTCCCGGTGATGAGCGGCGGGCCGTCGGGCGCGCTGGCGATCGCGCGCACCGTGAACGGCGGCGAGGGCGCCGCGCGGGTCGGGCGGAAGCGGTGGCGCAGCGCGCTGCGGGCGATCGTGCCGTCGACCGCGACCTCGTCGTCGGCGACGTGCACCGCGACCCGCTGGCCGTCGCCGGTGATCGTCAGCGGCGCGCCCGGCAGCACCCACACGCCGGCGTCGCGCGTGCCCTGCACCAGCGTCGGGCGCGCGACGGTCCACGCCGCGTCGGCGCGATCGATCCACAACAGCACGCGCGCCTCGTCGTGATCGACCACGATGCGCAGCTTGGTGGTGGTCTCATCGACCAGCGGATAGGCGCGGTCGTTGGTGTCGGCGGTGTCGTGATCGCTCGGCGTCATCGCGTCGAGCGCGACCCCGGCGGCGCCGTAGCGCGCGACGATCACCCGGTCGCGCAGCACGCCGGGGTTGGCGAGGATCGCCTTGTCGCTCGGGCGGGCGGCCGCGAGGGTCGGCCAGGTCGCGATCACCACCAGAAGGAGCCGGCGCATGGCGGGTAGACGCCACCGCGGCGCCACGGTTCCGCCACCCGACATACACAGCCAGGCGGCGCAGGTGCGTAAGCGGTTGCGCGCCGGGATCGGTCCGGCCATCAGATTTCGGGGAGTTGCACAGTGCGTCGACGCGCTCGCTTCTTGCAGTGTCCAGGAGCGTTCGCCGCTCGGAGAAGTCCATGCAGATCGGTGTCATCACCAACCCCAACAGCCGGAAGAACAAGGGCAAGCCCGATCGCGCGGCGCGCCTGCAGTCGATCGTCGGCGCGATGGGCGAGGTCCACGAGACGCGCACGCTCGAGTCGATCAAGCCGGTGCTCCGCGAGTTCCTGCGCAAGCGCGCCCGCTACTGGGTCGCCGATGGCGGCGACGGCGCGCTGCACTGGATGCTGCGCATGGGCATGGAGGTCCTGCAGGAGGACGAGTTCGCCGGCCAGCGGGTCGCGATGCCGCTGACCATGCCGACCAACGGCGGGACCATCGACTTCATCGCCGGCAACGTCGGCATCAAGGGCGACGCCGAGGGCCTCTTGGCCACGCTGCGCGGCAAGCTCGAGCGCGGCCAGCACGTCCAGGAGACCGAGGTCGACTCGATGCTCATCGAGGGCGTCGAGCGCACCGCCGATGGCGATCGCCCGTTCCGCACCTGGGGCTTCGCGGTCGCGGCCGGCGGCGTCGGCCAGCGCTTCTTCTCGAAGTACTACGAGGCCGACGACCCCAACCCGCGCACGATCGTCAAGGTCGTGGGCCGCACGCTGTTGTCGATGCCGGTGGCGATGACGCCGCTGGGCCGGGTGCCGGGCCTGGCGCCGCTGGGCGACTTCGCCCGCGACATGTTCCGCCCGACCCGGGCCAAGCTCACCCTCGACGGCATGGTGCTGCCGGGCGACGAGTTCACCGGCATCCACGTCGCGTCGATGTCGATCAACCTGGGCAACGTGCTCAAGTTCTTCGGCAAGGCCGATCAGCCGGGCCTGATGAACGCCATCGTCGGCACGCCGTCGCCGTGGGCGGTCGCGCGCAACCTGCCGCGGATGGCGCGCGGCGACGAGATGGTCGGCCGCGAGGTGCTCGATCGCCCGTGCCGCGAGCTGGTGATGGAGGCCGTCGGCGACGAGCTGCTCGAGCCGGTCATCGACGGCGAGTACTACAAGAACCTCAAGCGGGTCAGCTTCCGCGTCGGCCCGCGGGTGCGCATCCCCAAGGTCGTCAGCACGTTCAGCAAGGCCGGCCCGTCGTAACCACGGCACCGCGAGGAACGCTCTCGCGTTTCGGGTGGGGGCCGGTTTGAGGCCACCGCAACCTCCGCTGAACGCTCTCGCGTTTCGGGTGGGGGCCGGTTTGAGGCCACCGCAACCTCCGCTGAACGCTCTCGCGTTTCGGGTGGGGGCCCCACGTTTTGTGGGGGAGGGTCTTTGCGAAAGACCCTCTCAGAAACACGTCACTGACGTCACGCCGATGTGCGGGCAGTGGACGTCGGGCGCGATCGAGGCGGCGGTGAGGTGGTACAGGCGGCACTCGATGCTGTCGCCGTCGAGGTCCGAGGCGTCGAACGGCGGATCGGGCGCGAAGCCGGCGCACGCGCTCAGGCACGCGGCGACCGACGCGTAGACGCCCGGGCAGATCTCCTCGGCGGTGGTGCAGAAGCTCTCGCAGATCGACCCGCACACGCCGGCGCCGGCCGGGCCCGCCGCCACGCAGGTGGTCGCCGGATCGCGCTCGGCGGCCGCCGCCTGGAACGTGCGGCAGGCGATCGTGTGGCCGGCGTGGGTCGCCGGATCGCCGAGCGGCATCGCCTCGCAGGTGGCGAGGCAGCTGTTGCGGTCGGAGTACTGCGCCTCGGGGCCCGAGCAGTGCGCGGTGATCAGATCGCAGTAGTCCTCGCACTCGCCGACCTTGGGGTCGCCGGTGTCGCCACCGCAGGCGACCACCGGGGCGAACACGAGGCAGGCCGCGACGAAGACCGAGCGCATCGACGCCATCCTACTCCGGCGCCGCGCCCGGCGCGAGTTGGGTAGAGTGCGGCGGTGATCACCGACGCGCTCGCGCTGGCGCCCGCGCTGGCCGGGCTGGCCACCGACGGCTGGGCCCGGGTCGGCCGGCGGTTCGACGCCGCGGCGCTGGTCGGGCTGCGCGCGCGCCTCGACGCGATCATGGACGGCGCGGCGCCGCGCGACGGCTTGTTCTTCCAGCACGACGCCGCCAGCGGCGCGTACGAGGACCTGGCGCTGGGCCGTGGCTGGATCGGGCCGTCGCGCGCGTACCGCAAGCTCGAGGGGCTCGAGCGCGACCCGGTGGTGCGGGCCTGGCTCGACGATCCGGGCCTGGCGCAGCTCGCCCACGCGGTGATCGGCCCCGAGGTCGCGCTGGCCCGCGCGGTGGTGTGGACCAAGGCCGCGCGCGGCGACGCCGGCCCCGGCGGCACCGAGCTGCCGTGGCATCAGGACGGTGGGCCGTTCTGGGGGCTGTCGGCGCAGCCGCCGCTGACGATCTGGATCGCGCTCGACGACGCGCCGATCGCGAGCGGCTGCGTCGAGCTGATCCCGGGCAGCCACCGCGGCGGCCTGGCGACGCCGGCCGGTGGCGTGATCCCGCCGGCGCTGATCGACGCCGCGCGCGCGGTGCCGGTGCCGGCGGTGGCCGGCGAGGTGCTGCTGCTCGATCCGCTGGTGTGGCACCGCTCGGGGCGCAACCACACCGCGGCGCCGCGGCGGGCGCTGACGCTGGTGCTGATGCCGCCGTCGACGCGCTGCACCCGCACGCGCAAGGCGCCGCGGCAGTTCGTGCGGCTCTACAGCAGCGCCGGCTGAGCCGACCAGCGCGCGAGGTACGGCTTGACCTGCAGCTTGCGCGCGGTGTTGTCGGACGACATGTAGCGCACGGTGCCGAAGATCGCGCGCTCGGGGCCCCACGGTCGATCGAAGCGGCCCAGCGTCCAGAAGATGCCGCTGTACGAGTTGGGGTCGCGCCCGTCGACGGCGTACTTGTTGTTGAGCTCGATCAGCGCGGCCAGCGCGGCGCGCGGCGAGGCGCTCCACTCGAGGATCTTCTTGCCCCACAGCATGCGCAGGTAGTTGTGGATGCGGCCGGCGCTGACCAGCTCGCGCTGCGCGGCGTTCCACAGCGGATCGTGGGTGGCCGCGGCCTCGAGCTCGGCCAGCGTGTAGCGGTGCGGCCGCGGATCGCCGGCGTGGGCGTCGAGCGTGGCCTGCGCCCACGGCGGCAGCGACTCGTAGCGATCGTAGTCGGCGCGGTGGTGGCAGAAGCCGTAGCCGAGCTCGCGCCAGGTGAACAGCTCGTCCATGAACGCCTCGGCGGCGCGCGGCAGGCCCCACCAGCCGTCGCGGCTACCGGTGGCGCGGCGGTCGGCGATCTCGGCCGGCGTCCAGTCGGCGGTGCGCCACACCGCCTGCGCGACCGCGTGGGCGCCGAGGTGGCCGAAGTGCAGGTACGGCGACAGGTTGCTCTGGGCGCCGGCGGCCGGCTGGCTGCGCTCGTCGGCGTAGCGGGGCAGGCCGGCGCGGATGAAGCCCGCGAGCGTGGCCTCGGCGGCGGCGATCCCGCCGCGGTAGTCGACCGGGCGGACCTGGTGATCGATCGGCAGGCGATCGAGGCCGGCGCCGGCGAGCAGCGCGGCGTCGGCGGCCGGCCAGCGGCGCAGGATCGCCGCGGGGATGGTGGCGTCGCGCGCGCTCGGCGGCAGCTTGGCCAGCGGCGTCGCGGCCGGCATCGCCAGGTGCGCGCCGAGCACCTTCTGCCAGTGCCAGCGGAACGCGGCGGCGGTGGCGAAGGCGCGGCCGTGAACGGCGAGCGGCAACAGGCCGGCGCCGTCGACCTGCTCGAGGCGCGCGTCGACGCGCGCCGCCGCGGCGACCATGCGCGGCTGGAAGAAGCCGGGCTGCAGGTCGGTGACGATCACCGCGGCGCGCTCGGCCAGCGCGGCGAGCAGGCCGCGCCCGGCGCCCGCGGTGGGCTCGACGTACGGATAATAGGTGACGCCGGCCGCGGCGAACGCGGCGGCGTTGGCGGCCATGCCGTCGAGGACGAAGCGGTGCATCCGGTCGCTGGCCCACCGGTAGCCCGCGCGCAGCGGCTCGAACACCAGGAGCGGCAGGCCCAGCGCGCGGGCGTGGTCGAGCGCGTGATCGAGCGCGAAGCTGGACCGCGGCCGGCGCGCGGCGATCATCCAGTAGAGGACGTAGGCCGCGCGGGCGCGCAGCGGGCGGTCGGTGACGACGTCGATGCGCTCGCGGGGGACCGCCACCCCGCTTGGACGTCGTCCGCGCGCCGAGGTTACGCGGCGTGCAGGCGATCGGCCGCGGTCGCGAGCGCCGCCGCGGCGCCGTCGGTGATGATCGCGCCGTGGCCAGGCACCACGCGGGCCAGCGCGGGTCGCGCGGCGAGCTGGCGCAGCTGCGCGGCGTAGGCCCGGCGATCCTTCACGAGGAACGTGCGCGCGGTCCAGGTGACCTTGGGGCCGCCGGTCGAGCCGATCAGCTTGACCACCCAGCCTTTGAAGCCGGGCAGGCGATCGGGCAGGTTCATGAACCCGTCGTTGAAGATCAGCGTCTCGCGACCGTCGGGCGCGGCGTGGATGAAGACCGCCTCGGCCGGCACGCCCGCCAGCGGCGCGAACGTCACGGCGCCGCCCGTCGGCAGGCGGCCGTAGTCGCCGTCGACCGCGACCCGCTGCGCGACCCGGGGCTGGGACGCCGGCATCGCCAGCACCTGCGCGTCGGGGTAGCGGCCCTTCCAGCGCGGCGCGTCGATGCGGTGGTTGCCGCTCGGCACGACGATCCAGCGCACCGGGCCGAGCGCGTCGATGGTCGCCATCGTCGCCGCGTCGCAGGCCACCGCGCTGTGCACGGCGAGGCCGTCGTCGGCGGTGCGCCACAGCGTCATGCGCCGACCGATCGGCAAGAGGTCGAGGGTCGCGTCGACGATCCACAGCCCGGGCGCGATCTCGGTGAGCGGTCCGTGCGATGCTGCCTGCCATGGTCCGGGTGCCATCTCGCCGTGATGCTCGCCGATGGGCGATCGTCGCGCTAGGGGCGTTGGCCGGTGGCGCCGCCGCCGATGACGGGCCGCCGCCGCCGGCGCGCCCGCGGCCGACCGCCGACGAGCTGTTCGGCCGCAAGCCCAAGAAGCGCGCGCCGGGGTGCGCCGAGGCGACCGCGCTGCCGTGCCCGCGCCGCGACGACGACGCGCCGGCCGCGGTCGCGACCACGCTCGGCCGCGCGTACCTGCGGCGGCTGCCGCTGGGCGACGGCGACCTGGCCAGCGCCGCGGCGCTGACCCTGGGCGCGGGCCGCGACGAGGTCGGCGTGTTCTTCGGCGGCGCGACCGGCCTCGACACCCGGTGGACCGTCGACGGCGCGCCGATCGACGCCGCCTACACCGGCGGCCTGGCGCTCAACCTGCCGCTGGCGTTCCTCGACCGCGTGACGATCGGCCAGGCCGGTTTCGGCGCCGGCAGCCTGGCCGGCGTCGGCGGCGTCGTCGACGCGACGCTGGTCGGCGCGGCCGCCGCGACCACCGGCGAGGTGACCGCGTGGCTCGGCGCCGGGCGGGTCGCCGCGTGGCTGCCGCGCGGGCGCGATCAATACGTGCCGTTCCGCGCGCGGGCGGTCGGCGCGCGCGACGCCACGGTGACCGGCGTGGTGCGCGGGCCGATCGCCGGCGGCGCGTGGTACGCGGCCGGTCTCGCGCCGACGCTGGCTGACGGCGGCGTCGATCGCGAGGCGCTCCGTCGCCGCGACGCCGACGGCGACGGCAATCCCGATCGCGACGCGGCCGGGCGCATCATCCACGATCGCGTCGGTGCGACCGGGCGCGCCGCGCTGGCCTACGAGGCGCCGTGGTTCGCGCGGCTCGGCCTCGATCGCGGCGCGCACCACCTCGACCTGACCGCGGTGGGCCAGGTGGCGCGCACCACCCGCTGGCTGGCCGCCGCCGAGGCCGACGCCGCCGGCGTCGATCGCGACCTGGTGATCGCGTCGGGCAGCGCCACCTGGCGCGGCCGCTGGGGCGCCACCGCGCTGCGCGCCCAGGCCGCGTGGTTCCGCAGCGATCGCCGCGAGACCCCGCACACCGCCGGCGGCGCCGCGTCGGCGGTCGGCTTCGCCTACGTGCCGGCCATCGACGAGGCGCCGCTGGGCGTCGGCGCCGACGGCGACGTGCGCGCGGCGTGCAGCGATCTCGTCGACGATCCCGCGCCGGCGCTGACCAACTGCCCGGTGGCGACCGGCTTCTACTGGGCCGGCGGCGCCGGCGTGCTCGCCGACCTGACGATCGATCGGCCGAGCGTCAGCGCCGAGCTGACCCATCGCCTCGGCGAGCACCGCTTCGCGGTCGGCGTCGCCGCCGACGACGTGCGCGCGGTGGCGACCACTCGCTACAGCGGCGGCGCGCTGCGCCAGCAGCTCGGCCCCGGCACGTTCCTCGACTACCGCCTGGTCGAGCTGGGCGACGGGCCCGATCGGTGCGCCGGCACCGCGTGTCGGTTCGTCGACGCGGTCGCCATCACCTACCGCACCCGCGCCATGGCCGCGCACCTCACCGACACCTGGCGGCCGGCGCCGGCGATCGCGGTCGAGTACGGCGTGCGCGCGCAGCAGAGCCAGCTCGGCACCGCGCTGACCGTGCGCGAGGTGCTGCCGCGGATCGGCGCGGGCTGGGACTTCCTCGGCGCCGGGCGCTCGCGGCTGTTCGTCGGCTGGGGCCGCTACGGCGCCGCGCTGCCGGCCGGCCTCGGCGAGCGGGTCTACGCCGGGCCGGCGATCTTGCAGGCCGCGACGTTCGGCGGCGTCACCGACGAGGCGGTCGGCGGCAGCGCCGGCCTGGCGATCGCGCCCGGCACCCGCGGCACCCGCGTCGACGAGGCGCTGGCCGGCGTCGAGATCGGCCAGCCCGACGTGGTGCGGCTGGGCGTGCTGGTCCGCGATCGCCACCTCGGCCGCGCGCTCGACGACGAGGCCGGCGCGCTGGCGTCGGCCGGCGCCGCCACCGGCGCGGTCGCGACCCGGCAGTACGACGAGGTGGCGGCGTGGCTCGACGGCGCGCCGGCGGCCAAGCTCGGCGTGCGGGTCGGCTACGTGTGGTCGCGGCTGGTCGGCAACTGGCCGGGGCCGGCCGATCCCGTCGAGGGCATCACGCTCGGCACCTCGCGGCTGTTCGACGACGGCAAGGACGCGGCGTACGGCAACGCCACCGGCGCGCTGCCCAACGATCAGCCGCATCGGTTCTTCGCCGAGCTGGCGCTGCGCGGCGGCTGGCGCGGGATCGCGCTCGACGGCAGCGTCCGCGCGACCACCACCTCGGGCCGCGCGCGGTCGGCGCGGCTCGGCAACGATCAGACGTTCGCCGTGCCGCGCGGCGCGCTCGGGCGGCTGCCGGCGGTGACCCAGGCCAACCTGCACCTCGCGGCGCGGCGCGGGCGTTGGCAGGCCACGCTCGACGTGCTGAACCTGTTCGATCGCCGCGGCGTGCTGGCGGTCAGCGAGGCCTTCGCGCGCGACGCCACGCCGATCGCCGGCGGCGACGCCACCGATCTGGTGTGGCTCAAGGACGACGTCGTCGAGGGCGCGCCCGCGCTGCGGGTGCCGGGGTTCGGCCAGCTGACCCGCGTGCAGGCGCCGATCACGATCGTCCTCGGCGTCCGCGCCGAGCTGTGATCGATCAGCGGCGCCGGCGGCGACGCCGCCCGCCACCGCCGTCGGGACGCGGCGCGTCGCCGGGGCGCGCGGCCGGGGCCGGCCGGGGCGCGCTGGGCGCCGGGGCCGGGCGGGCGACCGCCGCGGGATCGCGGCGCGGCTCGCCGTGGCGCGGGTCGGCGTGGCGCGGCTCGTCGCGGCGCGGCTCGTCGCGGCGGGCGTGACCGCCACCGCCACCGCGGCGGTCGCGGTTGGCCTGCTCGGCCCGGCGGCGCTCGTCGCGGCGGGCCTGCATCTGCGCCTGCGGCGACATCGCGACGCGCTCGCCCGGGCGCAGCGGCTGCGGCGCGCGATCCTCGAACGGGTGGCCCTCGAGCACCGGGATCTGCATGCGGATCAGCTTCTCGATCGCCTGCAGGAGCTCGCGCTCGTCGGCCTCGCAGAACGACACCGCGTAGCCCGACGCGCCGGCGCGCGCGGTGCGGCCGATGCGGTGGACGTACTGCTCGGGCACCTCGGGCAGGTCGAAGTTGACGACGTGGGTGATCTCGTCGATGTCGATGCCGCGGGCGGCGATGTCGGTCGCGACCAGCACGCGGATCTTGCCGGCCTTGAAGTCGGCCAGCGCCCGCTCGCGCGCGCTCTGCGACTTGTTGCCGTGGATCGCGGCGGCGCCGACGCCGTGCTCGTCGAGGTGATCGGCCACCTTGTTGGCGCCGTGCTTGGTGCGCGAGAACACCAGCACCTTGCGCATGCCGACGTCGCGCAACAGCTCGAGCAGGAGCGCGCGCTTGTCGGCCTTGTCGACGTAGGCCAGCTCCTGATCGACCTTCTCGGCGGTCGACGACACCGGCGCCACCGCGACCCGCACCGGATCCTTCAGCAGCTGATCGGCCAGCGCCTGGGCCTCGGGCGGCATCGTCGCCGAGAAGAACAGCGACTGCTTCTTGTCGGGCAGCAGCCGGATCACCCGGCGCACGTCATGGATGAAGCCCATGTCGAGCATGCGGTCGGCCTCGTCGAGGACGAACACCTCGAGGTGCGGCAGGTGCAGGAAGCCCTGGCCGGCCAGGTCGAGCAGGCGACCCGGCGTCGCCACCAGCACGTCCATGCCGGCGCGCAGCGCCTGCTTCTGCGGCTCCATGCCGACGCCGCCGAAGATGACGACGGTGCGCACGTGCAGGTGCTTGCCGTAGGTGTCGAAGCTGTCGGCGATCTGCGACGCCAGCTCGCGGGTCGGCGTCAGGATCAGCACGCGGATCGGCCGCGGGCCGCGCAGCGCCGGCGGGGTCGGCGTCACCAGCCGCTGCAAGATCGGCAGCGCGAACGCCGCGGTCTTGCCGGTGCCGGTCTGGGCCAGGCCGAGCAGGTCGCGCCCCTGGAGCAGGTGGGGGATGGCGCGGGCCTGGATCGGCGTCGGGCGCTCGTAGCCCTCCTCACGCACCGCGCGCGCGATGGGCTCGATCAGGCCGAGGTCGTCGAAGCGCTCGGGCAGTGGTTCTTTCACGGGGCGCGGACCTTGCCACGCAAACGCCCCCCGCGGGAGCGCAACCGCCCGAAAGCGCCCGACGCGCCGGGTAGGTCAGGATCGCGCGCCCACGAGGAGGCAGCTCAGCCGCCGAGGTACCAGCGCACCCCGAGCCCGCCGTGCCAGTACAGCCGCGTCGCCTGCTGGTGCGGGCACACCGTCATCACGCCCGACGCGAAGCTGCAGCTGTCGCTGCGCCCGACGTCGTAGCCGGGGCCGCCGTCGAGGTACAGCTCGAGCCGCGGCCCGCGGAGCGCCAGCGCGACGCCGAGCGAGGCCTCGAGGCCGACGTGGCGGTCGGGCAGCTCGTCGATCGACGCCGGATCGTAGTGGTGCTGGTAGTAGCGCGCGCCGACGCCGAGGTAGATCGGCAGCGCGCGCGACGGGCCAGCGGCGAGCACCACCGGCGCGAAGGTCAGGCCGCCGCGGATCGTCAGGCCGGTGCCGTCGAGCGTGCCGGTGCCGACGCCGGCGCCGACGCCGAGCGCGCCGTCGAGCGCGGCGAAGCGCGCGGTGACCGTCGACGGCTGGCCGACCTCGACGCCGACCGCCAGGCCGCGCGGCGCGGCGGCCGGCTCGCCCGCCGCCACCGCCGGGACCAGCGCGGCGAGCGCGCCGAGCAACGTCGGGGCGCGCATCAGAACCCCGTCACCTTGAAGATCCGGCCGCGGGCGCCGTTGCCGGCCTCGGTGATGACGAACGCCGTCGTGCCGGTGGTGGCGACGTCGATCGGCGGCCGCGCCAGGTACACCGCGGCGCGCGAGGTGCTGCCGCCGCGGGTCGCGTAGACCGTGCGGTCGTCGCGGCTGGTGACCAGCAGGCTGTCGCCGAACGCGGCGCCGCCGCCGGCCAGCCAGTCGAGGCCGCGCGGTGCGGCCAGGCGCGCGTCCTCGAACCGCGTCACCGCGCCGGTGCCGCGATCGATCAGCGAGACCTCGTCGCGGTTGAAGTCGGAGACGAAGATCCGGCCGGCCGGATCGCTGGCGAGGCCGTACGGGAAGTCGAGGTTGCCGCCGGTCGACAGCGCGAGCGGGTTCTGCTGGTTGCACGCCGCCTGGCGCGACACCCGCTGGCGATCGCGATCGGCCACCAGCACGCCGAGCGTGGCGTCGACGATCAGGTGCAGCGGCTGCTGCGGGTTCTGGTTGGCGATCACGTTGCAGGTGGTCGCGCCCTCGTAGCGCATGCCCGTCGGGTTCCAGGTCATCCGCTGCAGCCGATCGGGGCTGTCGCTGTAGTAGAGGTTGTCGCCGGTGGCGTCGAAGGCGAGGCCCTCGATCGAGCCCTGGCCGACCACCACGACGACCGGATCGAGCGCGCCGGTGGTCGGGTCGACCGTGCGGATGCAGGCGCCGTTGCACGGCGCGTTGTTGCTGCCGTCGGCGATGTACAGCTTGCCGTCGTGCGGGCCGATCGCGATCGCCCGCGGATCGGTGAGGAACGTGTCGGTGCCGGTGGCGACGCTCGCGCCGGTGAGGCCCGGCGGCGTCGCGATCGCGACGGCCGGATCGACGGTGAGCACCATCGGCTCGGCGGCGGCCTGGTTGCCCGACAGGTCGGTGGCCAGCGCGTACAGCGTGATCGTCGGGCCGGCCAGCGCGTTGTCGGGGATGCGCACCCGGAAGGTCACGGTCGAGTCGGTCGCGCCGCTGGCGATCACCGAGCTCCGCGTGGTCTCGAGCTCGCCGGCGGCTTCGAAGATCACCTGGCTGGTGCCGATCTCGTCGGTGACGTGGATCTGGATCTCGAGCGGCAGGCCGGGGCCGACGTGGCTGTCGGTGGTCGGCGGCAGGATCGCCACGGTGGGCGGGGTGCGATCGAGCACCGCGAAGGTCGCGGCGCCCTCGACCGGCAGGCCGCCGGCCATCACCGGCGCGCCGGCGCCGTCGACGATCGCCGCGGTCACCGTGCCGGTGCCCTCCCAGTCGAGGCCGGTGAGCGCGGCCTCGAAGGCGCCGCGGTCGTCGGTCTTGCCCGCGGCGCCCATGATCGCGTGGTCGGCGCCGTTGCGATCGGTGTAGGCGACGGTGAGCTGCATCTGCTCGCCGGCCAGCGGCGTGCGATCGCCGATGGCCATGGCCCGGACGTGGAGCGTGCCGTCGATCGACGACACGACCTCGGGGGCGAGCTCGATCAGGACCTCGTTCGGGCTGGGATCGCTGCAGCCGAACGCGATGAGGACGAGAGCCGACGCAGGATAAGCAAAGCGCATCAATGGACCTCCCTAAGGTGCCGTGGCGATGCCACTGCAAGCCCCGGTGCAGGCCCAAGTCCGCGGCGTCGCTCGGCGCGCGCTGTCCCCTGTGCAAGCCGCGGACAACGTCCGGACGTCGGACGGCGGCGGTGGCTGTCGCGCGGTGTGCGCGGGCGCGCTCAGTCGTGCTTGTCGCCGCGGCCGAGCAGCCCGCCGATGCGGGTGTCCTTCGCGGCGTCGTCGCCGAACAGCCGGATGCGCTTGCCGGCGCGGTTGTGGCCGATGGCGTACACCAGGCCGGCGATGCCGGAGATCGGCAGCAGCACCATCAGCACCGGCATCAGCAGGAACGCCGGGAGGATCTTGGAGACGATGCCGGCGATCATCACGTACAGCGCCGCCGCCGGGATGGTCTCGCGGAACGCGCCGGCGTAGAGCCAGCCCAGCGGCCCGAAGAAGAACGACAGCCCCGCCGAGATCAGCCACGACTTCTCGCCGGCCTTGGGCGCGCGGGCCAGCTCGGCCTTGACGTCGCCGGCCTTCTTGGCGAGCGACATCGCGCGCGCCAGATCGCCGGCCGAGCTGCGCGGCTCGTCGGCGTCGGCCGGCACCTCGTCGGTCGGGCGCGCCCGCCGGCTGACCAGCGCGGCCTGGCGCTGGCGCAGCGCGTCCGACTCGGCGGCGGCGGCGGCGCGGCGCGCCAGGATCCGCTCGCGGGCCTCGGCCTTGCGCTGGCGATCGGCCGCGCCGCTGGCGGCGACCTCGGCCTCCAGCGCGCGCAGGCGGGCGCGAACCTCGTCGTCGTCGGCAGCCACGGACCGAACTATGGCATGATTCCCGTCAGCATCCATGCGTCGCCCGGTCGCTGCCGCGTTGCTCGTGATCGCCGTCGCCTGCGGTGGCGCGCCGCTCCCCGACGAGCCGCGCGGGCGGGCCGGGACCTCGGCCAAGGCCAAGGGCGGCAAGCACGGCTCGGAGGCGGTGCGCGAGGCCGAAGACCCCGACGCGGTCGCGCGCGGCGGCAAGAAGTGGGGCGGCTGGCGCTACGACGGCAGCCGCGACGAGTGCTTCTTCCTCGTCAAGCGCAAGTGCTTCGCCACCGAGGCGGCGGCGTGCAAGGCCGCCGGCTGCGGCCGCGGCAAGTGCGCGGTGAGCGGCGGCGGGCCGGCCACCGTCACGTGTCGCTAGGCCGCGCGGCGGCGGTCGCCGCGATCATCGCCGCGCTCTACGCGATCCCGTACGCCGGCTACGCGCTGTATCCGCTGCTCTTGCTCGCGACGGTGATCCACGAGCTGGGGCACGCGCTGGCGGCGCTGGTCACCGGCGGCGAGGTCGGCGCGATCGCGCTGGCGCCCGACGGCGGCGCCGCGACGGTCCACGACGGCGGCGCGGTCGCGGTGATCGCCGCCGCCGGGCCGCTGGCGCCGGCGCTGATCGGCGCGGCCCTGCTCGCGGTGGCCGCGCGGCCGCGCGCGCGACGCGGGCTGCTGCTGGCGCTCGCGGCGGCGCTCGCGCTCGGCGCCGCGCTGTGGCTGCGCGGCGGCTTCGCGCTGGCGTGTGGCCTCGGCGCCGCCGGCGGGTTCGCCGCGCTGGCGCTGGTCGGCGAGCGCGTCGCGCGCCCGGCGACCGTCGTCGTCGGCCTCGCCGTCGGCCTGGCCTGGCTGGCGCGCACCGACGAGCTGTTCGCGCGGACCGCCAGCACGCCGCACGGCCGCATCCCGACCGACGTGCAGACGCTCGCCGCCGCCGCCGGCGGCCCGCCGTCGACCTGGGCGTGGGCGGTGAGCGCCGCGTCGCTCGCGCTGCTCGTCGGAGCGCTCGCGCTCGGCGCCGCGCGGTCGCCAGCGACCGCGACCTAGGCGCCCGTCCGCTCAGCCGACGCCGACGATCTGGCCGTCGACCAGATCGATCGCCAGCGCGCGCGGCTCCTTGGGCAGGCCGGGCATGCGGACGATCGCGCCGCACAGCGCGACGATGAAGCCGGCGCCGGCGGCCAGCTCGAAGCGGCGCACGGTCAGGGTGTGGCCGTCGGGCGCGCCGGGGCGCGACGGATCGTCGGTGAACGACGCCGGCGTCTTGGCCATGCACACCGGCAGGTGGCCGTGGCCCGCGGCCTCGAGCTCGGCGAGCTGGGCGGCGGCCTCGTCGGTCAGCACCACCGACGTCGCGCGGTAGATCGCGGTGGCGATGCGCTCGATCTTGGCGCGCAGCGGCTCGGCGCCGGTGTACAGCGTGCGGGCCGCGCCCTTGCCGTGGCGGGCCAGCGTGTCGAGCACCACCTGCGCCAGCGCGACGCCGCCCTCGGCGCCGCGGTTGGGCGCGTCGATCACCGCGAAGCCGACGTCGGCGGCCTCGACGGCGGCGCGCACCGCGGCGGTCTCCTCGTCGCTGTCGCCGGTGAACGCGTTGAGCGCGATCACCACCGGCCGGCCGAAGTGCCGCGCGTTCTCGAGGTGGCGGATGAGGTTGGGCAGGCCGGCCTGGACCGCGGCGAGGTCGGGCTCGCTGACCTTGGCCGGCGCCACGCCGCCGTGCAGGCGCAGCGCGCGCAAGGACGCGATGATCACCACCGCGGCCGGCGACAGATCGCCGCCCTTGGCGACGAGGTCGAAGAACTTCTCGCCGCCGAGGTCGAAGCCGAAGCCGGCCTCGACCACCGCGACCTCGGCCAGGTGCAGGCCGGTGCGCATCGCGATCACGCTGGCGGTGCCGTGGGCGATGTTGGCGAACGGCCCGCAGTGGACGATCGTCGGCGTGCCGCACACCGTCGCCACCAGGTTGGGCAGCATCGCGTCGCGGAGCAGCGCCATCATCGCGCCGACCGCGCCGATCTGGCCGGCGGTCACGGCCGCGCCGTCGGTGCCGCGGCCGATCACGATGCGGCCCAGGCGCGCGCGCAGGTCGTCGGCGTCGGTGGCCAGCGCCAGGATCGCCATGATCTCCGAGGCGGCGGTGATGTCGAAGCCGCCGCCGTGGATCGGGCCGTTGCCCTTGCCGCGGCCCAGCTCGAGCTGCCGCAGCGCCCGATCGTTCATGTCCATCGTGCGCTTCCACGTGATCTTCTCGGGATCGAGCGTGGGCGCGAGGCCGTGGTGCAGGTGGTTGTCGATCAGCGCCGACAAGAGGTTGTGGGCGCTGCTGATGGCGTGGAAGTCGCCGTTGAAGTGCAGGTTGATGTCGGCGGTCGGGATCATCCGCGACCAGCCGAAGCCGGTGCCGCCGCCCTTGAGGCCGAACACCGGGCCGAGCGACGGCTCGCGCAGCACCACCGCGGCGCGCTTGCCCAGGAGCGTCAGGCCGTCGGCCAGGCCGATCGCGGTGGTGGTCTTGCCCTCGCCGGCGGCGGTCGGGGTGATGCCCGACACCAGGATCAACGCGCCGGCGGGCTTGAGCGCCCCCAGGGCCCCGACCTCGATCTTGGCCTTGTCGCGGCCGTAGGGGCGCAGCGCGGTGGCGGGGAGGCCCAGCTTGGCCCCGATCTCGGTGACGTCATGGGTGGGGTCGATCATGGCCGGGACCGTACAGCAAACCGTGTGGATTTTTGGCTTCCTGGTAGATTCCGCCGGCTATGGGTCTGGCTGATTTTTTCCGTCCCAAATATCGACACAGCGACGTCAAGGTGCGCCTCGAGGCTGTCCGCGCCCTGACGTCCGACGAAGCCGACATCCTCGCCACCGTCGCCAAGTCCGACAAGGATCCCGGGGTACGCCGGATCGCCATCGAGAAGCTCGAACGCGTCGAGCTGCTCGCCGAGCTCGCCGAGAGCGAGAGCGATCGCGCCAACCGCGACCTGGCCGGCAGCCGCGCCGCCGAGCTGTGGGTGCAGGCCGCCTGCCAGGACGAGGATGAGACCCTCGCCGCTGACGCGCTGGCCGGCCTGCTCAAGCTGGGCGACGACCGCGCGCTGGTCGAGGTCGCCACCCGCGCCGCCGACCACGGGCTGCGCAAGCAGGCCGCCGCCGCGGTGCGCGACGCCAAGGCGCTGGTCGAGCTGGCCAAGACCACGGCCTCGCCCGAGGTGCGGCAGGCAGCGATGGCGAAGCTCGACGACGCCGACGCGCTGCGCGCGCTGGCGATCGACACCACGATCAAGGAGCTCGGCCTGGCGGCGCTCGACAAGGTCGACGCCGAGGACGCGCTCGAGACGATCGCGCAGAAGGCCAAGGCCAAGGCGGTGCGGCAGCGCGCGCGCAAGCGGCTCGACGACCTGGCCGCGGCCCGCGAGGCCGCGCGGCCCAAGGAGTCCGACGCGCTCCGCCGCAAGAAGGCGGAGAAGGCGCAGTGGCTGCGCGCGATCGAGACGCTGGCCGAGAGCTTCGACTTCGAGAAGGCCGGGCCCGAGGTGGCCAAGGCCGAGGCGGCGTGGCGCGAGCTGGGCGACACCGGTGAGGCGACCGGCGACGAGCGGTTCGCCCGCGCGGTGGCCCGCTTCCACGCCCGCAAGGAGGCCGCGGCCAAGGCCCTGCACGAGCCCAAGCGCGAGGTCGAGGTGCGCCGCGAGGCCGCGCCGACGCCGCGCGAGCGGCCGCGCGATCCCGACGACGTCGACATCATCAACCCGGTGCACGGCGACGTGCTGGCGCGCAAGCCGGCGCCGGTCGAGAGCGACGCGGCCCGCGAGGCCCGGCAGAAGGAGGCCGCCGAGCGGCGCGCCGCCCGCGACGCCGCCAAGGCCGAGGCCGACGCCGCGCGCGCGCGCGAGCAGGCCGAGCGCGAGGCCAAGCGGCAAGAGCACGGCGAGCGCGCCGGCGCGCTGGCCAAGAGCGTGGCCGCGCTGATCGCCGACATGGAGTCGGTGGCCGCCGAGACGGGCGGCGACCCCAAGGCGGTCGAGCGGCTGCTCGGCCAGGCCGCGACCGCGTTCGCGCAGCTGGGCAAGGTGGCCGCCGCCGAGCGCGACGCGCTCGAGGGCCGCTACCAGGCGGTGCGCGGCACGCTGGTGGTGCGCATCTCCGAGCTGCGCGAGGGCGAGGACTGGAAGCGCTGGGCCAACGTGCCCCGCGCCGAGGCGCTGGTCGCCGCGGCCAAGGAGCTGGCCGAGCGCGAGGAGGCGCCGACCCTGCAGCTGCTCAAGGCGGTGCAGCAGGCGTGGAAGGAAGTCGGGCCGATGCCCGGCAAGAAGTCCAAGGAGCTGTGGGACACGTTCAAGGCCCACTGCGACGCGGCGTTCGCGCGCATCCGCCAGGATCGCGCCGCCGAGGACGAGAAGCTGTCGGGCAACGTCGCGGCCAAGCGCGAGCTGGTCGCGGCCGCGCAGGCGCTGTCGGGCTCGACCGACTTCGACGCCACCGCGGCGGCGATGAAGGAGCTGCAGCGGCGGTGGAAGGAGTCGGGGCCGGTGCCGCGCAAGGTCGGCGACGAGCTGTGGAAGGAGTTCCGCACCGCGTGCGACGCGTTCTTCGAGCGGCGCAAGCCGTCGGTCGAGGCGTCGCTGCGCCAGGAGCAGGACAACGCCGCCGAGAAGAACAAGCTGATCGCGGCCGCCGAGGCGGTCGTGGCCAAGGCGCCCGGCGAGGCCGGGTGGGGCAAGGCGATCGGGCAGATCAAGGATCTGCAGCGCGCGTGGCAAGAGATCGGCCGCGTGCCGCGGGCCGACGTCGAGCCGCTGTGGCAGCGGTTCCGCGCCGCGTGCGACGGCCTGTTCGCCAAGCGCGACGCCGCCCGCGACGCCGAGGCCGACGCCCAGCGCGCCGAGCTCGACGCCGTGCGCGCCGACATCGCGGCGGTCGCCGCCGGCGGCGACGACGTCGCGGCCCGCGCGCTCGCGGTGCGCGCCAAGCTGGCCGAGCTGGCCGAGCGCGATCTCGAGCCGTCGGCCGAGCTGCGCGGCCTCTACGATCAGATGGTCCGCCAGGTGATGAGCGAGCACGCCGAGGCGCTGCGCGGCAGCGAGCTCGATCCGGTCGCGATGGCCAGCGCGCGCGCCAAGCTGATCGACCGCGCCGAGAAGCTCTTGCCGAAGACCGCGCCGACGGTCGCGCTCGAGGGCGCGTCGCCGGCCGATCTCGCGCAGCGCCTCAAGAGCGCGATGGCCGGCAACTCGCTGTGGAAGGGCGACGGCCGCGATCCGATCGAGGTGATCGACGAGCTGCGCGCGCGCTTCGCCGCCGTCGGCCCGGTGGTCGGCGCCGACGCCGAGGCCGCGCAGGCGCGCTTCGACGAGCTGTGCGCCCAGGTCCGCGCCGCCCACGGCGCGACCGGCGTGGCCAGCGAGCGTCCGGCGCGCGCCGAGCGGAGCGAGCGTGGCGAGCGTCCTGCCCGCAACGAGCGCAACGAGCGCCGCCGCGATCGCCGCGATCGCCGCAAGGACGAGCAGTCCGAGCAGGTCGCGCGCGACGTCACCGCCGGCGAGCCCGTCGCGGCTGCCGTCGCGGCCCCGGCTCCGCTCGCGGCCCCGGCCCCGGCTCCGGTCGCGGCCCCGGCCCCGGCTCCGGCCCCGGTCTCCGCTCGTGCGCGCACGTCGACCTTGCCGCCCGGTGTCACCGAGGCGCTCGACGACGATTGGGAGGCGCCCGCCGCCGCTGCGCCTGTCGCCGCTGCTGCGCCTGCCGCTGCGCCCGCGCCGACCGAAGGTGCGGCCGCCGCGCCCGAAGTCGTCGACGAAGGCTGGGACTGATCGCGTAGTGACGCCCGCCCGGCGCGACCGGGCCGGGCGTCATCGGTCAGAGCATCGGCTCAGGGGTCGCCAAGGCCTCGACGAGTGCGGCCGGCAGGGCGTCGCCCCAGTCGGTCACCAGAAATGCGGTGCCGTCGGCGCCGACCTTGGTCCGCCAGTGGTGGGCGAAGCGGCACAGGAAGGCGCAGTCTTCCCATCCGATCGAGTACGTGACCGCGCGCGAGCCATCGGTCGGGTCGATCCCCTCGTCGACCACGTTGGTCGCGTTGGGGTCAAGCTCGCTCCAGACGATGACCTCGACGCCCGCGACCCCCTGCAGGGCCTGCTGCACGTTGCGCGCGGAGGGCGCCCCTCGGGACCAGAGCGCGAATGAGTGGCCGGCGGGGCTGTGGACCGCGGAGCTGAAGTCCCAGACGTCCAGCTCCTCGACCACGCGATCGACGACCTCGTTCCCTGAGGGCGCGAGGCCGTTGGCCCACGCGGCCTCAATCCCAGGGTCGGTGACGACGAGTTCGACGAGTCCACGCGTCTGGTACCAGGACGCGGCGCGCGGCACCCACGCGAAGGTCGGCCTCAGCGCCGGCAAGGTCGTGCGAATCAACGCCTCAGCCGCGTCCAGCTCCTCCTGGCTCGCGATGATCGCCGTCGTCGACCGCTTCGCGAGTTCGTGCGCCGAGATGCACAGCGATGACCGCTGGTCGCGGAGCAGTTCGTGCGCGCCACAGTATGGTCCGGCGTCGTCGCTACATGCCGCCACCACGGCGCCGAAGCCTACGACAATCGCGCGGACGTTCACTGATAGCTCCACGCGCACGCCATGGACTCACCTCGCTCCTGGCAGCCGATTGTACGCGACGCGGCCGGCTTGGCGTGGCGCTTGGTGCCCCGCGCATCGCCGCGGCGTCGGCGCGACGCGCGGCGCTGGACGGCGGGTGGCGTCCCGGCGCATCCGGGAGGCGATGAGCGCTGCCGAGCTGATGGTCGTCGCGGCGCTGATCCCGGCGATGATCGTGTTCGTCGTCGCCTACCGCCACGCGCTCACGCACTGGCTGGCGGTCCACGCCGAGCTGCCGCCGGCGGCGGCTTCCACGCCGCGGCGATCGCGCTGGCGTTCGTGTCGATGGCGATGATGGCGCTGATGTTCCTCGCGATCCTCGCCATCGCGCTGTTGCGCTGAGGCGCGGGGACGTGCGCGGAACCCTGATCGGGCACGGGCACGGGCACGGGCACGGGCACGGGCACGGGGGAGGAGATGGGGCGGGCGGAGGGCACCGGGCCGCGGCTCGCGGCCCCGGCTCCGGTCGCGGTCGCGGCCCCGGTCGCGGGCGCGGCTGCTCTGGCCCCGGTCTCCGCGCGCGCGCACGTCGACGTTGCCGTCCGGTGTCACCGAGGCGCTCGACGACGACTGGGAGGCGCCCGCCGCTGTGCCAACCGCTGCGCCTGCGTCGGCCGACGGTGCTGCCGCCGCGCCCGAAGTCGTCGACGAAGGCTGGACTGACCGGCGGCGCGCCGCATGGCGCGCCTGGCTGTGCGGTACCGCCGCCTTCGGGTGGCGGTACGCACAGAGAATTCGACGCCGCGCACGCAACCGTGGCGCGCCGCGGTCGATAGCCGCGCCAGATGCGTGACGAATTCATCCGGGCCGCTGCGGTGGGCGACGGCGGCGACGCGGCCACGGATGTGGCGGGCCCCGCCACCACGGAACCCCTTGCGTGGCAATGGACCCATGGACTATCGATTCAATAGGCCCCTTGAGGAGCAAGTTGCGGATTTTGCGCAGTCAATTGGCCGCTTCCAGGCCGGAGGGGGCGGCGCCGGTACCTTCTTCCGCTACGCACTGTTTGCCCTTGCGACCCTCGAGGCCGCGCTGGCGCGTGATGGACTTGATGCAGCGGCGGCCGCCCGGGTGCGGAGCCAAGTTGCCACGTCGATCGCGCCGTTCGACGGTCAGGTCAGAGCGTTTGCACAGGTGCTTGCGGATGAGGCCGACATCGACGCCGACGACGATGTCGTGCTCGCCGCGCGTTGCGCCCACCGCTCGGTCCTGGAGTACCTGCTCACCGAGTATGCGGATAACCCGGCGGCGGCATCGATCGAGCGAGAGGATATCGAGCGCTTCGACGCGGAGCTGCGCCGGAAGATCGGAGAGCGGGGGCCGCTGCCTGCTGCCGACGTGCCGGCTGGCATACCGGCCTCGCATTGGTGGTGGCGCAGCGGGGGGCCCGCGGCATGAGTCCCCGCATCCCGCGCGCCCGCGCGCGTATCGCGGCGGCCGGCGTGTTCACCCGCAAGCTGCGTGACGGAGCCGGGCCTCCAGCGCACCGACTGGAGGACCGCGTGAAACGCCTGGTCATGTTGTTGATGGTAGCGACCGCATGCGGCACGTCGGCGCGCGATGATCAGCGTCCGCCTGCGGGCCTGGTTGCGGTCGATGCCGTGCCGATGCCCCCGGGCGTGGACCGCGCGGCGATCGGGGAGGCCGTGTGGGTTCGCTACCAGGAGGTCTCGATCCATCCCTGTAGTTCGGCGGTGCGCGTGACGATCGACGTCGCGGGAGAGGTGTCGGCGGTCACCGAACGCGCGTACGACTGCACCGGCGTCGTCGCGCCCAGGTACCGTCGGGTGCGCTCGCTCTCACCTGCAGAGCGGAGGGCCCTCCGTGCCGCGATCGACGCGAGCGGCCTGTGGAACTTCGCCCCGGCCTACGCGAGCGCCGACCATGTCAACGATGGTGTCTTCGCGCGGCTCGAGGTCCACGCCGGGAGCCGCACACGCGTCGTCGACTACCAGCAGGTTGAAGATCCGCGGCTGGCACGGGTGCTGGCGATCCTCCGGCGACGATAGGCGTCGCAATCGACGCTGAGGTGCCGGTGGCATGCCGGACCTTGCATAGTGGTTGCAGCCGTGCCGGTGCCACCAACGGCTACCCCGATGGGCCATTTACCTGCTCACGTTCGGACTTCTTGTACATCCTGGGCGAGGCGCACCCGCTGACGCCGTTGACCAGTAACAACTTCCCCTGATCTGATGGTGGCTCCATGGACTATCGGTTCACCCGAACACTCGAAGAGCAGGGCGCGTCTTTCGCGCGGTCTATGGCCCGTTTCCAGGCGGGAGGCGGCGGCGCCGGCACCTTCTTCTGCAACGCCCTGTTCGCGGTTGCGACGATCGAGACTGCGCTAGCGCGCGATGGCCTCGACGCAGCGGCCGCCGCCCGGCTGCGCAGCCAAGTTGCCACGTTGATCGCGCCGTTCGACGGTGAGGTCAGAGCGTATGCCCAGGTGGTTGCGGACGAGGCCGACATCGACGCCCATGACGATGTCGTGCTCGCCGCGCATTGCGCCCACCGCTCGGTCCTGGAGTACCTGGTCACCGAGTATGCGGACAACCCGGCGGCGGCATCGATCGAGCGAGAGGATGTCGAGCGCTTCGACGCGGAGTTGCGCCGGAAGATCGGCGAGCGGGGGCCGCTGCCTTCTTCCGACGTGCCGGCTGGCATACCTGCCTCGCATTGGTGGTGGCGCAGCGGGGGCCCCGGGGCATGAGTCCCTCCGCCAGCGCCGCAGACCACCGCATCCAGCGTGCCCGTGCGCTCATCGCCGAATACGACGTGCCGTCGGCGCGCGCGATCCTGGAAGCGGTCGCCGCCGGACCGCCGGGCGCAGCGTGGGCGGCAGCGCGCGTCGAGTTGGTGGCGCTGGGATACGGCGGAGGCGAATACCTGGCGATGCGGGCCTTACTCGCGCCGGTCCTGGCGGAGCCGTCGATCGGTGGCATCGAGCGCGCGCTGGCGCAGTACTGGACAGCGGTGGTGAGCGAGGGGCTCGATGAGCCGGTTGATCTGCACGCACTCGGGGAGGCGATTGTGGTGCTTGAGGCCGACGAGCCGTACCGCGCGGCGAGCGCGCGCCTGCAGCGCGGCCGACTGGCGCGGCTCGAGGGGCACCTGGCGCGTGCCGTGACGGACTTCGCCGTGGCGATGGGGCTGGACGAGTGCGTGGGGTCGATGACAGGCGCCGCAGGCGCGCGGCTGTCATTGGCCGAGATCGCGGCGGCCGGCGGCGACGTCGCGCGGGCCGGCTACGAGCTGGACGCGGGGCTGGCGTGGCTGGCGCGGTTCCCGCTTGGCGGCATGTCGGTGCGCGTGCTGGAGAAGAAGCTGCGGGCGCGCCGCGACGCGCTCGTGGGGCACGCGGCGACCGAGAATGTGAGCACGGCGGCTGCTGTGCGCGACGAGGACCCGCGCCTGCAGCACGCGCGGCGGTGCCTGCGAGAAGGCGCGGTGCAGCAGGCGCGCGCGCTGCTCGGCGCGCTGGCCGCGGAGGCGCCCGGCGTCGCGTGGGCGGCGGCGCGCCTCGAGCTGGCGGCCGTGGCGCATCGCGACGGCGACATCGCGTCGATGCGCGCGTGGCTGACGCCGATACTGGCGGCGCCGTCGCTCGGTGGCGCGTTGCACGCTGCGGCGGCGTACGGGGCAGCGCTAACGAGCGCCAGCTGCGGGGACGCGTTCGACCCGAGCGCGCTGGAGGCGGCCATCGCGCTCGAGGTGAGCGCGCCGGAGCTTGCCGCCGACGCGCGGATGCTGCGGGCGCGGTGGTGGCGCCGGCACGGGAACTTTGTGCGCGCGCGCATCGACGTGTCGGCGGCGGTGGGGCTCTACGAGTGCGCCGGCTCGATCGCGGGACTGGCGACGGCGCGGCTGGCGCTGGCAGAGGCGGCGGTGGCGCAGGGCGGCGCGCCGCGCGCTGACTACGAACTCAGGGCCGGGCTGGCGTGGCTGGCGCGGTTCCCCTCCGAGCCGACGGCGTGCCAGCACGAGGCGATCCTGCGCGAACACCTCGCGGGCCTGCCGGCGGGCTGACGATCAGGCGCGCAGCCGACGTGACGATCGCGGCGATGACGGGAGCGCGGCACGCAACCGCGACGCGGTTGGGTCGATACTGCCGACAACATGGGGTGGACCATCCGTATTCAGCTCGTCCGTGACCGTCCACTCGAACGTGACGAGGTCGCGCGGCTGAGGTCGCATGTGCGGCGATGGAAGCTGTCGGCGGCGACCGAGGGCTACGGCTTCGAGGTGGCGCCACCGGGAGCGGGGTCAGGCGTCGTCGTCCACCGCGTCGGCAAGCTCGCACGGTCGCCGGACCCCGAGGCCGATGGAGACGCGGCCCGGCTGTTCGCTGCGCTCACCGAGCTGCGGGGCTTGATCCCAGGCGCCACCCTCGAGCTCAGCGACGATCTGCACCTGGTCGGTGTCGTCGGCGACGTGGTCGCGCTCGCGGACGATCCTGACCAAGAGCTCACGGCCGTGCCGCGCGACCGGGCGCAGTGGTCGTACGTGCCGGCGCGGCGCGCTGCCGCGGCTCGCAAGGCGCCCGCCGCACGGCCGGCGCGCCGCGGCTCGCTCACCCCGGCGCTCGAAGCAGCGCTCGACGCGCTCCTGGCCGGCAGGTCGGTCGAGCCGCTGCTGCTCGATGCGGCGACGGCGGCGGACGCGGCCACGCGCGTGTTGCGGGCCCTGGCGAGCGCGCACAAGCCCAAGACGCCGGACCGGGCGCGGTGCGATGGCTTGCGCGCGCTCGCGCGGCTGCTGCCGCCGAAGGCGATCATCGACGCGGCGCTGGACGAGCCGGCGCTCATCGGCCAGGACGCCTCGATCGCAGTGGCCGATGCGATGCCCAGACTCGAGACGATCGACGACGTTCGTGATCGCCTGCTCGCGGTCTGGTTCGACTGGAAGCCGACGACCGCCCCCGATCGCTTCTGGGACAGCATGGCGTGGTGCATGCTTCGGGAGGCGGCGCGCGATCCCGTCGTCGTGGTGCAGCTCGCGGACGCATACGACGCGGCCGTGCTCGACGAGCGAACGCTGATGCGGCGCCACTTCAACGTGGGCGTGGTCCTGAGCCGTTCGCCAGCAGGCGTGGTGCGCATGATCCGGCGCCGCCGACGTGAGCGCCCCGATCTGCGGGCGCCGCTGGTGCCGGCCCAGCTCGCGCGCATCGCGGCCGAGGCCTTCCCGGTGGCGGTCCCGACCTTGCTCATCGAGCTCGCGTCATTCCGAGATCGCGATGCGCTGCTGCTCGAGCTGGCGCGCTTTGCCGACCCGCGGGTGGCCCCGGTGCTCGAGCGCGCGCTGGCGACGGACCAGTACACCCGCGTGGTCGCCGACGCGTTGTTGTCGATCGCCGATCCGCCTTCGCTCGCGCGGGTCGCGGCGCTCGCTGACCACGAAGATCCTCTGGTCCGGATCCGCGCCGCGCAGGCGCTGGTGATCCGCGACGGCGCTGCCGCCGTACCGGGGCTCGTGGGCGCCATCCGCCACGCCATGGCGATGGGGATCTGGCGTCGCGAGTATGGACCCGGGACGTGGTTCAACGAGCAGCTCGGGCGTCCGGCTGATGCGCTCGCCGCTCCATTTCGCTACCGCGGGCGGTGGCCGACCGTCGACGCCGCGGTGCTGGCGTGCGAGCCATCGGTCGAAGCCTCCAGCGGGGCGGCCGTCGCGCGCATGCTCTCGCCCAACCCCGACATCCGGCGCGACGCGATCGAGCTGGCGCACGCTGAGGCGATCGCGCGGCGAGATCCGACGTGCGCGTTGACCCTGGCGCGCGCGGAGCGCGTGCACCGCGCGCTGTGCGACGCGGCGTTGTTGCCGCAGACCGATCGTCATGGCTCGTGCTCGCGCGTGCGGGTGACGGGCTACTGGTCTGATCCGATGTGGCGCAAGCGCGCGAAGATCCCGTTCGACCCGATGTACAAGTTCGACTACGTCACCTGGGACTGGCTCGAGCGTCACGTCGGCGAGCACGTGCCGCAGGTCATCGCGCCCGAGTTCGCCTCGGTTCGCGACGAGGAGACCGCGCGCAGCCTCGCGGCGACCATCCCGGTTCGGTCACTCACGTTCACGCGCTCCGAGGTCGCGGCGTGGGATGCGGCGGAAGCCGAGATCGCCGGGGCCTGACGTGCTCGCGCCCGTCGCGTGATTGACAACTTAGGAGTCCTAAGTTAAAAGAAGGGTCATGAGCCGGACGAGCCTGCCGTACTTCGACGAGCACACCGAGCCGCTCGCGTCGCGCATCGCCACGGGCCTGCACAAGATCGGGCTGGCCATGAAGCAGCAGGCCTGGCAGCAGGCGAACGAGGAGGGGCTGTCCGCTACCCAGGGGCAGATCCTCGCGGCGCTCGTGACGCACGGCGCGCTGACCGGCTCGGAGCTCGGGCAGCGGCTCGGCGTCACGCTGCCGACCATCAGCGACTCGGTCCGCGTGCTCGTCGAGAAGGCGCTGATCACGAAGTCCCCCGATCCACGCCATCCGCGCGCGAGCCTGCTCACGCCGACCAAGAAGGGCGCGCAGCTCGGCGCGCGCGCGCGATCCTGGCCGGAGTTCATGGCCGCCGCCGTGGCGGACCTGACCGCGGAGGAGCAGCGCGCGTTCTTCGCGGGCGTCGTGAAGATGATCCGCTCCCTGCAGGATCAGGGGCTGATTCCCGTGAGCGGCATGTGCGTGACGTGCGTGCACTTCCGCCCGCACGTCCGGTCTGGCGCGACGCCCCACCACTGCGCCCTCGTCGACGCGGCGCTCGCGACCGAGCAAGTCCGGATCGACTGCGCCGAGCACGAGCTCGCACCCGAGGCGCATCGGACCGCGCTCTGGGAGCGCTTCATGCGCGCCACCTGAGCCGGCGCCGCACGGCCCCGTGACACGCGTGCCGCGGCCATGTCGGCCGACGGCGAGGCGGAGCTTTGCTCCGAGAAAGAACGAACACCATGAGCAGCATCCCCGGCTACACCCACGGCACCGCGGCGGTCGCGAAGTCCCCCCTGACGTTGGCCGACTTCGCGCTGATGAAGGCGAGCGTCCTCTTCGGCGATGACGACGTGACGTACCTCCGCATGTCGCACGCCGTCGTGAAGGACGAGGTCGAGGCCATCCTCGACGTCTGGTACGGCTTCGTCGGGAGCCAGCCCCACCTCCTCGCGTCGTTCACCGGCAAGGCCGACGGCAAGCCCCTCGGCGACTACCTCGGTGCGGTGCGCAAGCGCTTCGGTCAGTGGATCCTCGACACCGCCCTCGCCGAGTACGACCAGCGGTGGCTCGACTACCAGCACGAGATCGGGCTCCGGCATCACCGGCTGAAGAAGAACCAGACTGACGGCGCCCCCTCGACCGACGTCGTCCCGTTCCGCAACCTGTTCGCGCTGATCTTCCCGGTGACCTTCACGCTCCGGCCGTTCCTCGCGAAGCAGGGGCACTCGGCTGAGGACGTCGAGAAGATGTACGCGGCCTGGGTCAAGTCGTGCCTCCTGCAGGTGACGCTGTGGAGCCACCCCTACGTGAAGGACGGCGACTTCTGATGACGACGACGCCCAGCCTCGCGCCCTCGTGGAGGACGACGGCGTGGCTGAACACGCCGGCGCCGCTCACGCTCGAACAGCTCCGCGGCCGTGTCGTGCTGCTCCACGCGTTCCAGATGCTCTGCCCCGGCTGCGTCGCGCGCGGGATCCCGCAGGCGCAGCGGGTCGCCGAGCTGTTCGCGGGGGCGCCGCTGGTCGTCGTCGGCCTCCACACGGTCTTCGAGCACCATGACGGCATGAAGGTGGAGTCGCTGCGGGCGTTCCTCCACGAGTACCGCGTGCGCTTCCCCGTCGGGGTCGACGCGCCTGACCCACACGGCGAGGCCATCCCGCAGACGATGCGGACCTACGGGATGCGCGGGACGCCGACCACGGTCCTCATCGACGCGCAGGGACGGCTGCGCCGCCAGGTCTTCGGCATTCACGATGACCTCCTGCTTGGCGCGGAGCTGCAGACGCTCTTGCTCGAGGCGGCGGCGACCGCGGACGACCGCGGCTCGGCCCCGTCCGCCACCGCCGGTTGCGACGCGTCGGGGTGCCCCGTCCCCGGCGCCACGGGTTGACGGGCGCACCGCGCGCAGCCTCGCGACGTCCATCCGCGATCACCCGCGGTCTTCCGGCATCAGCAGCAAGTGGAACAGGCCGGCGGTCTGGCCGGGGACGATCTCGTGGCGGGCCCAGGGGGGCCGAGCGCGCAGCCTACTACGGACCGCCGGCCCGCTCGTGATCGACGCCCTGTGCGGCGTCGGCGCGGCGCGCGGCGCTGGACGGCGGGTGGCGTCCCGGCGCATCCTGGAGGCGATGAACGCTGCCGAGCTGATGGTCGTCGCGGCGCTGATCCCGGCGATGATCGTGTTCGTCGTCGCCTACCGTCACGCGCTCACCCACTGGCTGGCGCCGGTCCACGCCGAGCTACCGCCGGCGGCGGTCGCGGGTCGACCGCTGGCGCCGCACGCGCCGGTGTGGCGCCGCTTCCACGCCGCGGCGATCGCGCTGGCGTTCGTGTCGATGGCGATGATGGCGCTGATGTTCCTCGCGATCCTCTCCATCGCGCTGTTGCGCTGAGGCGCGAGGACGTGCGCGGCCCTGATCGGGCAGGGGCACGGGCACGGGCACGGGCACGGGCACGGGGCCGTCGCTGCGACGGCTAGCCGATCGGCAGGCCGCGGGCGCGCAGCGCGGCGGCGTGGCGGCCGTCGATGCGGTGCTCGGCGAGCTGGCGCATGCCCTCGCCGGGGAAGTAGCGCAGGTGGACCAGCACGCCGAAGCGCGGCGCGACCTCCATCGCGGCGAGCTTGAAGCCGGCCTTGAGCTTGGGCACCAGCACCGCGTTGTTGTCGGCGCTGTGGCGACTGTAGATCTCGCGGAACCCGGCCTCGGTGGCGGCGGCGAGCACGCGGCGGAGCAGCGCGCTGTAGATCCCGCGGCCCTGCCAGGCGCGCGCGACCACGCTGTAGACCATGTAGTAGCGCTGCCAGCTCTCTTGCTGGCCCCAGTACGCGCCGATCACCTGATCGCCGGCGTACAGCAGCACGCGGTGGCCGAGCGTCGGCGTCAGCGCCGCCTCGAGGTCCATCGCGCGGGCCTGCTCGTCGTCGGTCATCGCCCGCCGCAGGTCGAAGGCCGGGCCGCGATCGCCGGCGTCGTCCCACAGCGCCTGGTTGTGCTGCTCCCAGGTGGCGACGTCGACCAGCTCGAGCCGCACGTCGCTGGTCAGCGGGCCGCACAGGTGGGTGGTGGTGGCGGTCGCGAAACGGGCGCGGGCGGCGTCGGCCGAGGGCGTGTGCGGCATGCCGCATCGTAGTACGCTCGGCCAACTTGTCTGGCCTCACCGACGACGACCTGCACCTGTTCAACGAGGGCACGCACTACCAGCTGCACCAGCGGCTGGGCGCGCACCCCGGCGCCGACGGCACCCGGTTCGCGCTGTGGGCCCCCAACGCCGAGCGCATCGAGGTGCTCGGCGACTGGAACTACTGGCAGGGCGGCGACTGGCTGTCGCCGCGCGGCAGCTCGGGGCTGTGGGAGGGCCGCGCCGTCCACGCCGCGCCCGGCCACCGCTACAAGTTCCGCATCCACGCGCGCGGCGGCGAGGTGCTCGACAAGGCCGACCCGTTCGCCGCCGCCGCCGAGACGCCGCCGGCCACCGCGTCGATCATCTGGGCGCAGGCCCACGCGTGGCAGGACGCCGCGTGGATGGCGGGGCGCCACGCCGGCAACCGGCTCGACGCGCCGTGGTCGATCTACGAGGTCCACCTGGGCTCGTGGATGCGCGAGCACGGCGATCACGGCGCGCCGCTGGGCTACCGCGCGCTCGGCGAGCGGCTGGCCGAGCACGCCGGCCGCCTGGGCTTCACCCACGTCGAGCTGATGCCGGTCCTGGCCCACCCGTTCTACGGCTCGTGGGGCTACCAGGTCACCGGCTACTTCGCGCCCACCGGTCGCTACGGCACGCCCGACGATCTGATGGCGATGATCGACACGCTGCACCAGGCCGGCGTCGGGGTGATCGTCGACTGGGTGCCCGCGCACTTCCCGACCGACGCCCACGGCCTCGGCCGGTTCGACGGCACCCACCTGTTCGAGCACGCCGATCCACGGCGCGGCTTCCACCCCGACTGGACCAGCTACATCTTCAACTACGCGCGCCACGAGGTGCGGGCGTTCCTGATCTCGAGCGCGCTGTGCTGGCTCGACCGCTACCACGTCGACGCGCTGCGGGTCGACGGCGTCGCGTCGATGCTGTACCGCGACTACTCGCGCAAGGACGGCGAGTGGGTGCCCGACGTCGACGGCTCGAACCACGATCGCGACGCGATCGGGTTCTTGCAGCAGATGAACCGCGCGGTCTACGCCGCGCACCCCGACGTGCAGACGATCGCCGAGGAGTCGACCGCGTGGGGCGGCGTGTCGCGGCCGCCCGAGCACGGCGGCCTGGGCTTCGGCATGAAGTGGGACCTCGGCTGGATGCACGACACGCTCGACTACCTGCGCCGCGATCCGGTGCACCGCCGCTGGCACCACGAGCAGCTGACGTTCCGCTCGCTGTACGCCGACAACGAGAACTTCGTCTTGCCGCTGTCCCACGACGAGGTGGTGCACGGCAAGGGCTCGCTCGTCGGCAAGATGCCGGGCGACGACTGGCAGCGCCACGCCAACCTGCGGCTGCTGTACGGCTACCAGTGGGGCCTGCCGGGCAAGAAGCTCCTGTTCATGGGCGGCGAGCTGGCGGTGCCGGCCGAGTGGAACCACGACGGCGTGCTGGCGTGGGACCTGGCGACGCAGCCGCTGCCGGCCGGGGTGCTGGCGTGGGTGCGCGATCTGAACGCGATCTACCGCCGCTACGGCGCGCTCCACCACAAGGACTGCACGCCGGGCGGCCTCGAGTGGCTGCTCGCCGACGATCGCGAGCACTCGACCTTGGCGTGGGCGCGGTGGGGCGGCCCCGCCGACGCGCCGGTGGTGATCGCGTGCAACTTCACGCCGGTGCCGCGCCACGGCATGCGGATCGGCGCGCCGCGGGCCGGGCGCTGGCGCGAGGTGCTGTCGAGCGACGCCGAGGTCTACGGCGGCAGCGGCGTCGGCAACCTCGGCGAGGTGATCGCCAGCGCCGAGCCGTGGCACGGCCGGCCGGCGTCGCTGACGTTGACCGTGCCGCCGCTGGGCTGCGTCTACCTCGTGCACGAGGACGCCGCGCCGTGATCCGGCGCTGGGTCTGCGTCCACGGTCACTTCTACCAGCCGCCGCGCGAGAACCCGTGGCTCGACGAGATCGAGCCGCAGCCGAGCGCCGCGCCGTTCCCCGATTGGAACGCGCGCATCACCGCCGAGTGCTACCGGCCCAACACCGCGGCGCGCATCGTCGACGGCCACGGCGACATCATCGCGATCGTCGACAACTACGCGCGGATGAGCTGGAACGTCGGGCCGACGTTGTTCACGTGGATGGCGCGCCACGCGCCCGACGTCCACGCCGCGCTGATCGCCGCCGATCGCGCCAGCGTCGCCGCGCTCGGCCATGGCGCCGCGCTGGCCCAGGCCCACGGCCACCTGATCATGCCGCTGTGCACGCCGCGCGATCGCCAGACCCAGGTGCGCTGGGGGCTGGCCGACTTCCGCCACCGCTTCGGCCGCGACGCCGAGGGCATGTGGCTGCCGGAGTGCGCGGTCGACACCGCGACGCTCGAGGCGCTGGCGGCCGAGGGCGTGGCGTTCACGATCCTGGCGCCGCACCAGGCGGCGCGGGTGCGGCCGCCGGGCGGGGCGTGGCGCGACGTCGACGGCGCCGAGCCCGGGCGCATCTACCGCTGCCCGCTGCCGTCGGGGCGCACGATCGATCTGGCGTTCTACGACGGGCCGCTGGCGCGCGCGGTGGCGTTCGAGAAGCTGTTGGCCGACGGCGGCGGCTTCGCGCGGCGGCTGGTCGGCAGCGGCAGCGACGCCGCGCCGCTGTGCCACATCGCCACCGACGGCGAGAGCTACGGCCACCACCACCGCTACGGCGACATGGCGCTGGCGTGGGCGCTCGAGTCGATCGCCAAGGGCGATCACCCGGGCGCGGCGCTCACCAACTACGGCGCGTACCGCGCGGCGCACCCCGCCACCTGGGAGGTGCAGATCCGCGAGGACACCGCGTGGAGCTGCGCCCACGGCATCGAGCGTTGGCGCAGCGACTGCGGCTGCAACTCCGGCGGGCGCCCCGGCTGGAACCAGGCGTGGCGCAAGCCGCTGCGCGACGCGCTCGACTGGCTGCGCGATCGCCAGGACGATCTGCTCGACACCGTCGGCGCGACCTTGTGCCTCGATCCGTGGGCGGCGCGCGACGCCTACGTCGACGTGCTGCTCACCGGCGATCGCGACGGCTTCGTCGCGCGCCACGGGCGCCCCGGCGCCGATCCGGTGCGGGTGCTGGCGCTCATGGAGATGAGCCGCCACGCGATGGCGATGTACACCAGCTGCGGCTGGTTCTTCGACGACCTCGGCGGCATCGAGACCGTGCAGGTGCTGCGCTACGCGGCGCGGGTGGCCGAGCTTGGCGAGCTGCTCGGCGGGCACCCGCTGACGCCGGGGCTGGTCGATCGGCTGGCGGCGGCGCGCTCGAACGAGCGGCTGGTCGGCGACGGCCGCACCGTCTGGCAGCGGCTGGTCGAGCCGGCCCGCGTCGATCTGGCCAAGGTGGTCGCCAACCACGCCGTGGTGCTGGCGGTGACCGGCCACGAGCCGGTCGACGACGGCGGCGCCCACGCGGTCACCGTCGAGGAGCTGGTGCGGCGCCGGGTCGGTCGCGCGGCGCTGGCGGCCGGCGTGGCGCGCTCGCGCGAGGTCGCCACCGGGGCGACGCGCGAGCTGGCGTTCGCGGTGCTGCACGCCGGCGATCACCAGGTGCTGGGCGGCGTGATCGAGTTCCCCGGCGCCGCGACCTGGGCCAAGCAGGTCGAGCAGCTCACCGCCGGGTTCGCCGCCGCCGATCTGATCGCGGTGCAGCGCGCGATCGATCGCGGCTTCGCCGGCGCGACGTTCTCGCTGGCGACGCTGCTCCCCCACGACCGCGAGCTGGTGCTGGCGGCGGTGCTGGCCGGCCCGCTGGCCGAGGTCGAGCGCGCGCACCAGGCGATCTACGACGATCACGCGCCGGTGATCCGCTTCCTGGTGGCCAGCCGGCTGCCGGTGCCGCCGGTGTTCGCGCGCGCCGCGACCCACGTGCTCGAGGCGCGGCTGACCGCCGAGCTGGGCGCGCCGCGGCCGCGGATCGACGTCGTCCGCGACACGCTGGTCGAGGCCGGGCAGCTCGCGGTCGATCTCGACACGCCGGCGGTGGCGTACCTGGCCGGCGCGGCGCTGCACCGCGCGATCGCCCAGCTCGATCGCGACGACGATCCGGCGCCGCTCGAGCGCCTGGCCAAGCTGGCCGAGATCGCCGCGCGGATGAAGTCGCCGGTCGATCTGTGGGACGCGCAGAACGCGGCGTGGCGGCTGCGCCCGTCCGTGGCGGCGTGGAAGGCGGCGGCCGCCGCGGGCGACGACGAGGCGGCGCGGTCGCACGCGGCGTTCGTGCGGCTGGCCCAGGCGATCCGGGTCAAGCTCGGTTGAGCCGGGCCGCGCGCCGCGGCAAGGTGCCCCCATGACCGACGAGTTCAAGGACGATCCGACCCACGGCGACGCGACCAACCCGGGGTTGGCGCGCGGCCGGCTGGTGCTGGTGGCGGTCGACTTCTCGGCGACCGCGCGCCACGCGTTGGCGTGGGCCTTCGACTACGCGCTCGCCACCGACGCGACGATCCACACGCTGCACGTCGTCGATCGCCGCTGGTCGCCGGCCGATCTGTCGGCCGATCCGGCGGCGGTGCAGCGCGACGTCGCGGCGTCCGAGGCCGCGGCCGCCGCCGAGCTGCGGGCGCTCACCGACGAGGCGCGCGGCCGGCTGGGCGCGCTGCACGAGCACGTCTGCGTCGGCAAGCCGGCCGACGAGATCCTGCGGCTGGCTCGCGAGCTCGGCGTCGACCTGATCGTCGTCGGCAGCCACGGCGTCGATCCGGTCGCGCACCTGTTCGTCGGCTCGGTCGCCGAGCGCGTCGTGCGCGGCGCGACCTGCCCGGTGACGGTGGTCCGCCTGCCGCGGCCGTGAGCCGCGCGCGGCCGCGTCACCCGAGCGCGATCAGCGCGGTGCCGCCGACCGCGATCAGCGCGCCGGCCACGCCGCGCGCGCCGACCCGCTCGCCGCGGGCGATGACCAGCGGCAGCACCAGCACCGGCGGCAGCGCCATCAGCGACGCGGCCACCCCGGTGTGGGCGTGGCTGACCGCGTACAGCGACAGCGCGACGCCGATGCCCGGCCCGAACAGCGCGCCGATCGCGGTCCAGCCGAGCGCGCGGCGGTCGCCGAGCGCGGCGCGCAGGCGCGGCCACCAGCCGGCCAGCGTCAACACCAGCGCGAAGCCGACCACGCCGGTCGCGACGCGGATCTGGGTGCCGGCGATCGCCGAGTAGCCGGCCAGGCCGCGCTTCGACAGCAACAGCCCTCCGGCCTGGCCGAGCGCGCCAGCCGCCGCGAGCGCCGCGCCGCGCCACAGCCGGGTCCGGCTCGCCGGATCGCCGCCGCGCTCGCGCACCGCCAAGAGCACGCCGCCGACGATCACCGCCATCGCCAGCCCCTCGCGGGCGGTGACGCGCTCGTCGAGGAACAGCCACGCCAGCGCCGCGGTCAGGATCGGCGTCACCGTCGACACCACCATCGTGCGGCGGGCGCCGAACTCGACGTACGCGCGGAACGTGCACAGGTCGCCGAGCACCATGCCGACCAGGCCCGAGGTCGCCAGGTAGGCCCACTGCGCGTCGGTGGCGTCGGTGGGCAGGGCCCGGCCGCGGATCAGCCAGGCGGCCGCGGTCAGCCAGCCGAGCGCCATCGTCACCCGCAAGAAGTTCAGCGACAGCGAGCCGATCCGGCGCGCGGCCGCCTCGAACGCCAGGGACGAGCCGGTCCAGGCGGTCGCGGTGCCGAGGGCGGCGAACTCGCCGGCGCGCATCGCGCGGTCAGTAGCACGGCGGGCGCGGGCGCGTCGATCGCTTGACCGGCGGGGCGCGGGCCCTCGATGCTGGCCGCGATGGCCGCCGACCTCCGCGCCGACACGCTGCCGATCCGCGCCGGCGAGCGCTACCAGCTCGAGCTCGGGCGCGCGTGGGACTTCCTCTTGCCGTCGGGCGGCGTGGTCATGACCGCGGCGCTGCGGGCGGCGGCGGCGGCCGTCGACGACCCGACCGCGCGGCTGTTGTCGGCCACCGCGACGTTCTGCGAGCCGATCGCGCCCGGGCCGCTGGTGATCGAGCCGCGGGTGCTGCGCCGCGGCGGCAGCGCGATCCAGGTGCGCACCGCGCTGCACGCGCCCGGCTCGCTGGGCTGCGAGGTCACGGCGACCTTCGCCCGCGACCGCGCCGGTCCCGACGTGATCGCCGTGGCGCCGCCGCCGGTGCCGCCGCCCGACGCCGCGCTCGATCTCGGGCCGTCGCTCGGGCGGCTGCCGTTCTTCGCCAACCTCGACGTCCGGCTGGCCGAGGGCACGCCGCTGTGGGCGCCCGGCTTCGCCGCCGGGCCGGCGCGCCACCTGCGCTGGTTCCGCTACCGCGTGCCGCAGCGCGACCACGACCGGTTCGACCGCCTGGCGCTGCCGCCGATCGTCGACACGATGCCGGCGGCGCTCAGCCAGGCGCTGGGCCCGGGCGACTACCGGTTCTACGCGCCGTCGGTCGATCTCACGCTGCACGTCGTCGACGACACCGAGCGCGAGTGGGTGCTGGTCGCGGCGACGCTGGGCCGGGCCCGCGCGGGGTGGGCCACCGCCCGGGTCGATCTGTGGGACGACGCCGGCCGCTACCTGGCCTTCGGCTGTCAGACGATGTACCTGCGGACGCTCGCCGGGACGCCGCCCACCGTCGACGCGAGCGCGCGCTGACGCGCGGCGTCACCCCGCCGCGGTGGCCCGATCGGCCTTGACGTTTCCGCCGACGCCCCGGATCCTGTTTTCACAGTGGATCGCGCAGGCCAGCGCAACGCCGGTGCCGCGTCCAACCAGTACCAGATCCTCGGACATCTGGCGACGGGCGGGATGGCGGAGCTGTACCTCGCGCGCGCCGTCGGCATCGCGGGCTTCGAGCGCTACGTGGTGCTCAAGCGGATCATGGCCGAGCACGCGCGCAACCATCGTTTCGTGACGATGTTCCTCGACGAGGCCCGCCTCGCCGCGCAGCTCCACCATCCGAACATCGCGCAGGTCTACGACATCGGTCGGGTCAGCGACAGCTACTTCTTCACGATGGAGTACGTGCACGGCGAGAACGTGCGCGACGTGCTGCAGCGGGTGGCGGCGCTCAAGCGCCAGATCCCGATCGAGGTGACGCTGACGGTGATCGCCGGTGCCGCCGCCGGGCTGCACTACGCCCACGACAAGCGCGGCATCAACCGCCAGCCGCTGGGCATTGTCCACCGCGACGTGTCGCCGTCGAACCTGATGGTCGCCTACGAGGGCGCGGTCAAGCTGGTCGACTTCGGCATCGCCAAGGCGTCGCACCGCATGACCGAGACGCGGTCGGGCGCGGTCAAGGGCAAGGTCGCGTACATGTCGCCCGAGCAGTGCACCGGGCACCCGCTCGATCGGCGCAGCGACGTGTTCTCGCTGGGCATCGTCCTCTACGAGATGACGACGATGACCCGGCTGTTCAAGCACCCGACCGACTTCGAGACGATGTCGCACATCGTCAACCACGCGGTGCCGCCGCCGAGCAGCCGCCGCGCCGAGCTGCCGCGCGAGCTCGAGCAGATCATCCTCAAGGCGCTGGCCAAGAAGCCCGACGACCGGTTCCAGACCGCCGGTGAGCTGCTCGAGGCGATCGAGCAGTTCGCGTCGCGCGAGCGGCTGGCGCTGTCGAACATGGGGCTGTCGCGCTACGTGCGCGACCTGTTCGGCGAGCGCCCCGAGCCCTGGTACGAGCTCGAGGCGGCGGGCGAGGAGACCGGGCTGGTGACGGTCGAGACCGCGGCGCTCGCGCCGATGCCCGAGCCCGATCCGTTCGCGCCCAACTCGACGCAGCGCTCGTGGAGCGGCGCTGGCAAGACCGCGCCGCGCGAGTGGGGCGCGACCGGCCCGATGCCGGCGGTGGCGTCGGTGGCCGCGTTCGCCGAGAACGCCGCGCCGACCGCGCCGTATCGCCCCGATCCCGCGCGGCGCGCCAGCGCCAGCCTCGAGGCGGCCGCCGCGCCGACGCTGGTGGCGCCGGCCGAGCCGATCCTCGACGCCCCGCGCAAGCCGTCGACCAACCCCGCGGTCGCGCCGCCGCCGCCGGCGCGGATCACCGGGCCGCAGCCGCGCACCACCGGGCCGCAGCCGCTGATCGCGCCGCGCGCGACGATCTCGGGCCACGCACCGCCGCCGAGCGGCACCGGCATCGCGCCGCGGCTGGTGACGGCGCTGACGCCGGTGGTCGCGCCGCCGCCCGAGGAGCCGGTGGCCGAGACCGGCACGGTGATCGGGGCGCCGAGCGCCGCGCCGCTGGTGGTGCAGGAGCCGCAGCTGGTGCGCGACACGCCCGACGGCGATCCGTCGTGGAGCGGCGATCGCGATCCATCGTGGCGTGGTCGCGAGAGCCAGGCGGCGGCGGCGGTCGCGGCGCCGCGGTCGCGGCGCTGGATGGTGTGGGCCGGCCTGTCGTCGGTGCTGGTGCTCGGCGGCGCGCTCGCGCTGTTCGCCGGCGAAGACAGCCGCTCGGCGGCGTCGCGGGTCGTCGATCCGCCGGTGCGCCCGGCGGCCGCGCCGGTGCCCGCGGCCGACGTCGCGCCAACGCCCGAGCGCGCGGCCGACGTCGCGCCGGCCGTCGCGCCGGGATCGACCGACGTCGCGCCGGCCGTGGTCGCGCCAGCGCCGACCGATGTCGCGCCGCCGACCGACGTCGCGGCGCCGACCGACGTCGCAGCGCCCGCGCCGACGGTGGCGCCGCCGACCGGTGGCGGATCGGCCGCGGCCGCGACACCGCCGGCGGACGTGCCGGCCGTCGACGCGCCGGCGCCCAGCCGCGGCAGCGGGACCGCGCGCCCGTCGGGCAGCAAGCGCGGCACGGCCAAGGGCAGCAAGCGCGGTGGCAGCAAGGGCACGGACAGCGCGACGCGACCGGCGCCGCCGCCGCGGAAGTGCGGCGATCCGCTTGGCCTGTACCCGCCGTGCGAGTGATGATCGCCCCGATGCGATCGATCGTCGCGACCGCGGCGCTGCTGGCGAGCTCGATCGCCCTGGCTCAGCCGGCGGAGGATCACGCCAGCCGCGGCTACCAGCTCGCCGCCGACGGCCAGCTCGAGGCGGCGCTGACCGAGTTCGCGGCGGCGTACCGCGCGACCCGCGAGCCGCAGCTGCTGTTCGCGATGGGGCGCATCCACGCGCTGCGCGGCGACTGCGTGCGCGCCAACGATCACTTCCAGCGCTTCCTCGCAACACAGCCCGGCCCCAAGGCGGTCGAGGCCGCGACCGCCGAGATCGCGAAGTGCAAGCCGGCGCCGATCGCGATCGCGCCCGAGCCGCCCGCGCCCGACCCCGTGGTGGCGGTCGGGCCGTCGCCGCCGCCCACGGTCGCGCACCCCGCGCGGCGCTCGTTCACCAGCGCGCTGGCGCACGATCGCTTCGCGCAGGTCGGCGCGGTCGCGGCGCTGGCGACCGGGGGCCTGGTGGTCTACGGCCTGTACCTGTCGTGCTGGGACGGCGTCTGCACCGGCAGCTACGACGACTTCGCCGCGCGCCAGGATCGCGCGCCGACGGTGGCCGTCGCCGCCGGCGTGGTCGGCGCGGCCGCGGGCGCGCTCCTGGTCACCGGGATCGTCCGGGTCGCGCTGCGCCCCGACGACGAGGCCGGCTTCGACGTCAGCGTCGCGCCGACCCCCGGCGGCGCCGCCGTCGGCATCGCCGGCGCGTTCTGAGCTGCCGCGCCGCGTGAATGGCCGCCGCGGCCCGCGCGTTCACAACCAGCGCATCTTGCGGAGCAGCCACACTTGCCCGACCGCCATCATCGTCAGCAGCGCGCACAGCCCCCAGAAGGCCCACGAGATCTCGGTGGCCGGGACGCCGCCGACGTTCACGCCGAGCAGGCCGGTCAGGAACGACAGCGGCATGAAGACGGTGGTCACCATCGACAGCACGTACAGCCGGCGGTTGGCGAGCTCGTCGGTGCGCGCCGCCAGCTCCTCGTGCGTGACCGCGGCGCGATCGCGCGCGGCGTCGAGCTCGTCGACGGTGCGGGCCTGGCGATCGGCGGCGTCGCGCAGCCGCAGCCGGGTCGGCTCGTCGAGCCACGCCACGTTGAGCTGGGCCAGCCGGGCCAGCGCCTCGCGCTGCGGGCCGATGAAGCGGCGCAGCGCGATCGCGCGGCGGCGCAGGTCGGCGATCTTGCCCCGCGGCATCGCGACGTCGCGGCCGAGCGCGGCGTCCTCGAGCGCCGCGACCTGATCGTCGATCTCGTCGACCAGCGTGGCGACCGGGCCCAGGACCTGATCGACCAGCGTCGCGAGGAAGCTCGCCGCGTCGATCGGGCCGCGGCCGGCGTCGAGGCTCTGGCCGACGGTGCGCAGCGCGCGCACGTCGCGGTGGCGGAGCGTGATCACCCGGTGGCTCTCGATCCACACCCGCATCGACACCATGTCCTCGGGCTCGGCGCCCTCGGCGAGGTTGACGCCGCGGGCGATCAACAGGATGCCGTCGTCGCGCACCTCGGCGCGCGGGCGGGGATCGCCGGCCACCAGCGCCTCGCGCGTGTGCGGCGCCAGCCGGGCCTCGAGGCCGAGCCAGCGCTCGGCGTCGGGCGCGGCGTAGTCGAGATCGATCCACGCCACGCCGTCCTCGGGGCGCCACGACGCCACGCCGTTCCAGTCGAGCTGCTCGCCGCCGCCGCGGCCGTCGAGGCGGACGCCGTGGACCAGTCCCGAGCTCGAGCGCAGCACGGCCATCGCGCCGCGAGCATCGCACGAACCGCCGTGGTGGTCGCGGTGGTGGCCGCGTGTCGCGGCGCGGCGACACCGCCGCCGGCCGACACCGCCGCGGCGCGCGCGGGCGAGGTCGCGGCGCGTGGGGCGGGCCCCGACGCCAGCCCCATCGATGCGCCGGTGGTCGACGCGGCGGGCGCGGCCGGCGTCGACGCGGCGGTCGACGCGGCCAGCGATGCCACCGCGAGCGCCGGCCCGCCCGCGGGGTGGGTCGACATCGCCGCGCTGATCCCCGACGCGGTGCTCGAGCTGCGCTACGCGACCGCCGACAACATCGCCGGGGTCCCGCTGTACCCGGTCGCGCGGTGCTGGATGCGGGCCGCCGGCGCCGCGCGCCTGGCCCGCGCCGCCGAGGCGCTGCGCGGCGACGGCTTCCGGTTGTTGCTGTGGGACTGCTATCGGCCGGCGTCGGTGCAGCAGGCGCTGTGGGATCGCGTCCACGATCCGTCGTTCGTGGCGCGGCCGGTGTTCGACGACCAGGGGCGACCGATCCGCGGCTCGGTGCACAGCCGCGGCCTGGCGGTCGATCTCGGCCTGACCGACGCCGCCGGGGCGGTGGTGCCGCTGCCCACCGACCACGACGACTTCACCGCGGCGGCGCGGGGCGATCGCGCGCGCGGCGCGGCTCGCGCCAACTTCCGGGCGCTGCGCGCGGCGATGGTGGCCGCGGGCTTCACGCCGCTGGCGAGCGAGTGGTGGCACTACGAGGCGCGCGGGGCGGGGGCGGCGCCGCTGTCCGATGAGCCGCTGCGATGAGGCCGGCGGGGTCAGCCCCGCGTCGTGACGATCTGGCGCGATCGCCCGCCGAGGCGGGTTCGGCGAAGCCGCGGCAACAATCGTGCGCCGCGGCGCGCGTCTGTGGCTGGTCGAGTCGACCCAAATTGCCTACACTCGATCGGTGGCCGACAGCTCGGCGCTGCGCCTGGTGACCCCGTGCACGAACCTGGCGGAGTTCGTGCTGACCTTCCGTGGGAGCGCGGACGCTAGCGCGATCACGGTCGAGGTCGCCGCCGCGCCGCCGTCGGTCGCCGGGCCGTGCCGCGTCGTCGTCGCGCTGGCCAACCGCGCCACGGTGCTCGACGGCGACGCCAGCTTCGAGCGCGGCGCCGACGGCCAGGTGACCGTGCGGTTCGCGCGCCTCGACGTCCGCAGCCGCGGCCTCCTGCAACACCTCGTCGACGCGCGCCGCGCCGAGGCGATCGACGCGATCCCGCGCCACCTCGTGCCGCTGGGCGCGCCGGTCGGCGATCCGGCGCGCGCGCGGCCGAGCCCGGCCCCGGCGTCGTGCACGTTCGAGCCGATGGGGCCGCGGCCCGGCGAGGCGCCACGCAAGGCGATGCCGGCGTTGCCGACGCTGCGCGGTCGCCCGAGCACGGCGCCCCCGCCGACCACCGCGTCCCCGCCGGTGATCGCCGCGCCCGTGCCGGTGGTCGCTGCGCCGGCTGCGCCAGTGATCGCCGCGCCGGCCGCGCCGGTGCTCGCCACGCCCGCGCCGGCTGCGCCGGTGATCGCCGCGCCGGTCGTCGATCCGCCGTCGGCGCCGGCCAAGCCGCGCCGCCGCCGCGAGTCGCAGCCGACGCTGCTCGGCGTGACCGCGCCGCGCACCGTCGAGCCGGACACCGATCCGCGCCGGCCGATCCCGGCCGCGGTCACCCGCGCCGCGCCCGACTTCGAGTCGACGCTGCACGGCCCGGCGCCGGTGCGCGTCCCGGGCGACTTCACGACGCCCGACCTCGTCGCGCCTCCCGTCGATCCGCCGCGCGCGGCGCCGACGCGGCGCGGGCCGGCGGTGGCGCTCGACCACGACACCGGCGAGTCCGACGCGGCCCCCGGCGCGGACGATCTGGTCACCGACGTCGCGCTGGCGCTACCCGACGATCTCGGCGACGACGTCGATCCGCTCGCGGAGCCGCCGGCGCCGGCGTCATTACCGCCGCGCGGCGTGGCGATGGCGGTGAGCAAGGCCTCGGCGATGCCGCGCGCGGTGGCGCACGGCCACGGCGGACCGCTGGGGCTGGCCGACGTCGGCGTCACCGCGCCGATGGCCGCGCCGCCGGCGGCGATGCTCGAGGCGCACCCCAGCGCGGCGGTGGCGGTCGCGGCCTCGGCGGCGTCGACGGCGCCGATGACCGCGCCGATCGGCAAGCCGCCGGCGATCGCGGCCGCCCCGACGGCCACCGCGGCGACCTCGCGGCGCACGCCCGCGCACGGCGCGCCCCCGGTGGCTGCGCCGCCGACGCCCGCGCCTGGAGCGGTGCCGATCGTCGCGCCGCCGCCGGTGGTGAGCCGGCCGACGCCCGCGCCGGGCTCGGTGCCGGTGGTGAGTCGGCCGACGCCCGCGCCGGGCTCGGTGCCGGTGGTGAGCCGGCCGACGCCCGCGCCGGGCTCGGTGCCGGTCATGGCGCCCGCGCCGTCGGCGCCGCCGGTCATGGCGCAGGGCACGGGCGCCGCGCCGGTCCCGCATCCCGCCGCGTGGCCGACGCCGGCGTGGTCGCCGCCGCCCGCGCCGGCTCCCACGGCCCCCGCGTATCCGCCGGCGGCCGCGTATCCCGCCGCCGCACCGCCGCCGAGCTATCCGACCGCGCAGGTGCGCGCGCTCGACGCGCCGGCCGCGCAGTCGGCGTCGTGGCAACGCCACCGCGCGGCGATGCGCGAGGATGGCGGCGACATGACCGAGATCATCACGGTGCCGCGCGTGCGGCGGCGCCGCTGGCCGGTCATCGCGATCACGTCGGCGGTGGTGGTCGTCATCGCGATCGCGATCATCGCGCTGACCTCCGGCGGCGGGGCGTCGCCGTCGTCCACGCCGAAGCCGCCGACGCCGACGCCGACGCCGACGCCGACGCCGACTGCCCCGGCGCCCGCGCCCGCGCCCGCGCCGAAGCTCGAAGCGCCCGCTCAGCCGCCCGCGGCCCCGGCCGCCGCCGCCGCGAAGACGGAGGCCACGCCCGCGGCCCCCGTCGCGCCCGCGCCGCCCGCCGCCGCGTCCACCGCCGCCTGCCGCGTCGCCTTCACCTCGTCGCCCGACGGCGCCGACGTCACCGTCGACGGCCGCCCGCTCGGCGCCACGCCCGTGACCATCGACGTGCCCTGCGACGCGCGACGCGCAACGTTCCACCGCGACCGCTACCAGGACCACGCCGAGCCGCTGGCGCTGCGGCCGGGCGCGCAGGCGATCAACGCGCGCCTCGAGCGGCCGACCTTCACGGTCACCGTCGCGTCGCGCCCGTCCGGCGCCGCGGTGACGCTCGGCGGTCGGTTGGTCGGCAAGACCCCGGTCAAGCTCAGCGTCCCCGGCTTCGAGGGCACGCCGGTGGAGCTCGCGCTGCCCGGCTTCCAGCCCCACCGCGAGCGCGTCTACGCTACCAAGGCCGGCCAGCGCTTCGACATTCGGTTGAAGCGGCGTTGACTTGCCGCGGCCCGCGACCTAACCACGCCGCGATGATCCACGTGCTCCTGGCCTCGACGTTGCCGCTGGCGGTGTTCTTCGCCGCGTGGTGGCGGCGCGGCCGCCGCACGTCGGTGCGCGCGCTGATCGCGCTGCCGCTAGCGTGCCTGGTCTCCGGCGCGTGGGCGGTGACGCCGGATCTGCCGCGGCTGTGGGGCGACCTCGCGTGGTACGTCGACCTGCACCACCGCTCGTACTGCAACGTCTGGTGGGGCCACTGCGCGATCGACGCCCACGACGACATCGACAGCTCGATGGTGTTCCCCGTGCTGTTCGTGCTGGCCACGATCGGCGTGTTCGCGGTGGGCTGGCGCGAGCTGGCGCGGCGGGAGTGATGGCCCACGCCAACCTGCACCTCGCGGTCGGGCTGGCCGTCGGCGCCGCAGCGCTGGCGGTGCCGGTGGCGCGCGCGCTCTACGCCCGGCGCCCGGTCGCGCGCCCGCTCGGCCGCATGTGGCTGGCGGCGCTCGCGCTCGGCGTCTGGGCGCTGGTGCCCAACTTGGTCTCGGCCGCCGGCCTCACCGCGGCGCTGCACCGGGCGTGGTGGGCCGACGTCTTCGTCTTCCATCGAGCCATCGATCGCCGCATCCACGGCGGGCTGTTGATCGGCGAGCTGTTGCTGGTGGCCCAGCTCGTCGCGCACTACGCGATCTTGATCGTCGCCCTCGCGCGCAGCTCCAACCGGCGACCGGGGTAGCGTAGGATCGCCGCCGGTGTTCGCGATCTTCGGCATCTGCGGGCTGCTGTTCTTCATCCTCGCCCGGCCCCAGGAGTACTTCCTGGTGCTGCAGAAGCTGCCGTTGCTCTACGTCTTCGTCGCCGCCGCCGCCGGCGGGTTCCTGCTCGACGTGCGGCTGCGCCTGCTCGAGCTGCGCGGCACGCCGATCCTCAAGCTGGTGCTGCTGTTCATGGGGTGGACGACGCTGTGCAACGCCGTGATGGCGGGGCAGCACCTGGTGCAGAGCTCGATCGAGCTGGCGATCTTGTTCGTGCTGTTCGCGACGATCGCCCACGGCGTCCAGCGGCTGCGGACGTTGCGCATCGTCACCGGCACGCTGCTCATGACCTGCCTGGGCCTGGCGGCGCTCGGCGTCCACCAGGGCATGCAGGAGCGCACCTGCATCATCCTCGACGAGGAGCACGGCGGCGAGGGCACGCCCGACGGCCGGTCGTGCGAGATGGCCGAGGACTGCTTCGGCGACGACGCCGAGCCCGGCGTCGAGTACCGCTGCGAGAAGGGCGGGCTGTTCGATACGTTCTCGATCGAGGATCGCGTGCGCTACCGCGGCGAGCTGCAGGATCCCAACGAGCTCGGCCTGACGATCTGCATCGGCGGCTTCTCGATGTTGATCGCCTTCGCCAACCAGCGCCGCCGCAAGGGCACGATCCTGGTCGCCGCGCTGGGCAGCGGGCTGGTGTTCTGGTGCGTGCTGGCCACCCAGTCGCGCGGCGGCATCGTCGTCTTCGCGCTGATCGGCGCGGTGTACTTCGCGCGGCGGTTCGGGGTGGCCGGGCTGATCGCCGGCGCGGCGATGGCGGCGCCGGTGCTGGCGGTGGCCGGCCGCTCCGGCGACAAGGCCGATCAGTCGACGCAGCTGCGCTACGAGGCCTGGGCCTCGGGGCTGCAGATGTGGAAGCAGAGCCCGGTGTTCGGGGTCGGCCAGCGGCAGTTCATCGACCACCACTACATGACCGCGCACAACTCCTACGTGCTGTCGCTGGCCGAGCTGGGCTTGGTCGGGATGGTGCTGTTCATCAGCATGCTGGTCTTGACGGTGAAGACGCTGATCATCGGCGTGCGCGAGCTCGAGCGGGTGCCGGGCGCCAAGCCGGCGCAGGCCTGGGCGCTGGGCATCCTGGCGTCGTTCATCGGGATGATGTTCTCGATCAACACGCTGTCGTTCTGCTGGCACTCGGTCCTGTGGATCTTCCTCGGGCTCGGCGGCGCGTGGGTGTCGGTGGTGCGGACCCACAAGCCCGACTTCGAGGTGAAGCTGACCTTCCGCGACGTGGCGATCATCGTCGCCATGTGCGCCGCCTACGCGCTGGTGGTGCTGCCGATCTACCTGCGCTCCAAGGGCGAGTGATGACCGCGGCGGCCCTCGAGGCGGCGCTGATCGCGGCGGCGCCGCGGCTCGATCTCGTCGCGCTGGCGATCGCGACGCTCGACGACGAGCCGGCCGCCGGCGACCCGCTGGCCACGCTCGACGCGTGGGGCGCCGAGGTCGCGCAGCGCGGCGGCGGCTCGGTCTACGCCGGCATGGACGCGCTCGAGGGGCTGCTGGCGCGGCGGCTGGGCTTCGCCGGCGACCGCGACGACTACGACCACCCGCACAACAGCTTCTTGCCGCGGGTGGTGGCGTGCCGCCGCGGGCTGCCGATCCTGCTCGCGGTGGTGTACCTCGAGGTGGCCCGGCGGGCCGCGCTGCCGCTGGTGGGCCTGGCGTTGCCCGGGCACTTCGTCGTGGGCTACCGCCTGCCGCCGGGCGGGCTGGTGGTGATCGATCCCTTCGAGCGCGCCCGCATCCTGACCGCCGGCGAGCTCGACGCGATCGCCCACCGCGCCGGCGCCGCGCTGACCCCGGCGATGCTGACCCCGGCCACGCCGGCCGAGATCGCGGCGCGGATGCTGCGCAACCTGGCCGGCAGCTACCGCCGCCGGGGCCGGGCCGACAAGCTGGCCGAGGTGGCGGCGCTGGCGGCCGCGGTCGAGCGGGCCGGCGCGGCCGCGACCCTGAATTGAGTGAGGGCGTTACCGGCTCTGACGTGCCGCAACCGGCGGCGATCCGGGGTGTCTCGCTCCCGTCGGTTTGCGCTATCCTGGTCTCATGGCGCCGTTTCGCAGCACCGTCAGCGGTGAGCTGCTGACGTCTCCGACCTCGCGCGGCGTGCTGTCGCTCGAGGTCGCGCCGCGCCACGTCGCGCTGCGCCTGGCCGATCTGCAGCTGGCGATCGCCGACGGCACGCTGATCCTGTCGCGGGCGGTGCGGCGCGGCGTGCGGCGCGTCGTGTCGCCGATCCGCGGCCGGGTGGTGGTGGCCCGCGGCCTGCCGCGCGAGGCGGTCGGGCTGTGGCACGAGGCGGCGCCGGGGCAGGTCGAGCGGGTGTTCGGCGTCGAGCCCCGCGATCTGATCACCGACGACGGGCTGGCCGCGCTGCGCCAGCTCGATCGGCTGGCCCGGCGGCTGGGGCAGGCGGTGGCCGACCTCGGCCGCGGCGCGCGCTCGGCGCTGGAGATCGGCCCGCCCGGCGCCCACGGCCTCGACAAGGTGCTGGTCATCGACGATGGCCACCGCCTGACGGTCTACCGGCGCTCGCTGTTCCGCCACCGCGCCGAGCGCGTGCTCGAGGCCACCGCCGACGGCCAGGTGGTGATCGCCGGCAAGAAGGGCGACCTCACCGTGACCTGCCGCTCGCGGTTCTGCGTGTCGGTGTTCGGCGACTACCTGCGCTTCTCCAACGCCGCCGGCGACGATCGCGCCCGGGTCGCGCTGCCGTGGATCGCCCGCGAGGATCGCGACGAGCTGGCTCGCCGGATCGGCGAGGTCGTCGAGCGCGAGGCCGAGGCCCAGGGCGTCGCGGCGGCGGCGCCGTGAGCGCGCCGCCGCGGCCGATCAGCGCGTGATCGTCGCGCTGAGCTCGCGGGCCAGGAGCGCGCCGTCGACGTCGAGCGCGACGCCGTCCGCCACGACGGCGCCGGCGGTGATCGCTGCGCGGCTGGCGTTCCACTGCACGTTGATCGCGCTGCCGTCGTCCCACACGTCGTGGGTGCGGCTGATCGGCCCGGCGCCCAGCCAGGTGAGGTCGATCGCGAACGTGACGTCGGCGCCGCCCGAGTACGACGGCGCGACGACGGTGGCGTGGACCCGGCCGAACAACAGGCCGAGCGCGGTGACGCCGCCCGGGCTGAAGCCGGCGAACCCGTTGCCGGTGCCAGCGCAGACGTCCTCCTGCGAGCCGGTGACGTAGACGCCGCTGGCCAGCTCGCCGCCCGAGCCCTGGAGCGCGGCGATCTCGGCGACGGTGTGGACGCAGCCGTCGGCGGAGGTGTGCGACAGGCTGGCGATCGCGCCGCTGCCGCGGACCAGGGTGACGCCGGCCGCGGCGGGGCGGGCGGCCAGGGGGAGCGCGAGGAGCGCGACGGCGACGACGACGGCGGGGGTGCGCATGCTGTCACTACGCCATCGCCGCGGCGGCCGTGTCAACGACGACCCGCGCTCAGGGCGCACGCCTCGGTACCCGGACCCAGCGCATGACCTCAGCTCAAGCGAGCGAGCGCCTCGGCGGTCACGGCGGCCGCCACCACCGAGCGCGGCGCGGCGCGATCGGGGCCGACCAGGTCGCCGGTCAGCGGCTGGCCGCGCGCGACGATCGCCGCGATCGCCTCGTCGATGGCGCGGGCGCCGCGCACCAGCCGCTCGTCGCCGTGGCGGCGGCCCAGCCAGCGCAGCGCCTCGGCGGTCGCGCCCAGCATCGCCAGCGGGTTGGCGACGTCCTTGCCGGCCATCGGCGGCGCGCTGCCGTGGATCGGCTCGAACATCGCGTGGTCGTCGCCGACGTTGCAGCCGACCGCCATGCCCATGCCGCCCTGCAGCACCGAGCCGAGGTCGGTGAGGATGTCGCCGAACATGTTGGTCGACACGACGACGTCGTAGCTCTCGGGGCGCAGCAGCATGAACATCGCGAACGAGTCGACGATCGCGACGTCCTGCGCCACGTCGGGGAACTCGGCCGCGACCTCGCGGTAGACGTCGAGGAACAGCTTGCAGCCGTGCAGCACGTTGTGCTTGACCACGCAGGTCACGCGCTTCTTGCCGTCGAGCGGCGCGCCGGTGCCGCGGGCCCGCGACAGCTCGAACGCCTTCTTGATCACCCGCCGCGACGCCGCGCGGGTGATGACCCGGGTGTCGATCGCCGCGTCGCCGGCCGCGCCGCCGATGCCGCTGTACAGGCCCTCGGTGTTCTCGCGGACGAAGATCATGTCGACCTGGCCCGGCTCCCAGGCCTGGAGGAACCGCCCCGACAGGCCGTGGCGCACGCCGGGCAGCAGCTTGATCGGCCGGACGTTGGCGTACAGGTTGAGCTTGATGCGGTTGCCGATCACCGGCGACCAGCCGGCCATCTTGCCGTCCTTCATCGTCGCCGGCTGGCCGTCGGGGCCGTTCCAACCGACCGCGCCGAGCAGGATCACGTCGGCGGCGCGGCACCGCTCCTCGCTGCCGGCCGGCCAGTCGCGATCGCCGTGCTCGACGAAGTAGCGGCCGCCGCAGGGGATCTCGGTGATCGCGAGCTGGACGCCGAGCCGCGGCGCCAGCGCGTCGAGCAGGGCCCGGGCGTCACCGGCGACCTCGACGCCGATGCCGTCGCCGGGCAGCACCACCACGTCGTACGTGGGCTTGGGGGAGAGCATGGCGCGCAACCTAACACGCGGCCCCGGCGGCGCGCCGCGCGCGCGAGGCGATCTGGCGACGACCGTCAGACCAGCAGCGTGCGCATCGTGTCGATCACCTGGCGCAGCCGCATCGGCTTGTCGATGAAGATGTTGGCGCCGGCGGCCAGCGCGGCGGTGCGCGCGGCCTCGCCGCCGGCCGACACCGCGATCACCGGCAGGTCGCGCAGGCCCAGGCGCTGGCGCAGCTGCTCGATGACGTGGGCGCCGTCGATCACCGGCAGGTAGACGTCGATGATCAGCGCGTCGAACCGCTCCTGCTCGAGCAGGGCCAGCGCGTCCTTGCCGTTGGTGGCGGTGCGCACCGCGAACGACACGTCGGCCGAGCGCCGGCTCGAGCCGGCCAGGCCCTCGCCGATGAACGCCGCGACGTGGGGGTTGTCCTCGACGACCAGCACCCGCACGACCCGGGCGACGACCCGCGGGTCGCGGGCGCGGATGCGCTCGATCAGCGTCGCCAGCCGCCGCTGGCCCTCGGTGGCGAGGAACTCGATGCCGACGCCGGGCTCGTCGCCGGCGCGGCCCCAGCGCACGACGCCGTCGATCGTGATCGACTCGACCAGCCCCGGGAACGACAGCGCCAGCCGCACCGCGCTGCCCACCGGCAGCTCGCGCGCGGTGGCGACGAAGGTGCCGCCGGTCGACAGGTTGTCGGTGTAGTCGACGAGGAACTCCTCGGCGCCTTCGTACTCCACCAGCAGCGTGACGCCGGCGCGGTGGTGGCGACGCTTGTCGCTCGGGGAGTCGCCATCGGGAGGAGGTGCGGTCGTCATCAGGGAGCGGCGCGCGGAATTGTCGCCCGGGACCGGCCGCCGATGCAACTTCGCGCGCGGCGCGGTCAGGCCCGCGGCAGCCGCACCGTGAACGTCGCGCCGGCGCCGGGCGGCGACGCCACCGTCAGCGCGCCGCCGTGGTCGCGGACGATCTGGTGGCTGAGCGCCAGCCCCAGGCCGGTGCCGCCGTCCTTGGTCGACACGAACGGATCGAACAGCCGATCGCGCAGCTCGGGGGCGATGCCGGGGCCGTCGTCGGCCACCTCGATCGCCACGCCGGCGTCATCGGCGCTGGTGCGGATCCAGACGTGGCCGCCGCCGCGGCTGGTCACCGCCTCGGCGGCGTTGCGCACCAGGTTCATCAGCGACTGGCGGATCTGGCCCTCGTCGAGGCGCGCCGGCGGCACCGCCGGGCCGTGGGTCACGTGCAGCGTCACGCCGCGGCTGGCCAGGTCGTCCTTGACGAACCGAGCCAGATCGTCGACCAGCGCGACCACCGAGCCGGCGGCCAGGCGCGGCGTCGGCAGCCGCGCGAACGTCAGGTACTCCTCGGTGATCGCGGTGAGCCGATCGACCTCGCGGCCGATCGCGCTGCACAGCTGCTTGGCCTCGTCGCCGGCGTTGAGCGCGGCCAGCTCCTCCTCGAGCAGCTCGGTGTTGAGGCCGATCGACGACAGCGGGTTGCGCACCTCGTGGGTGATCATCGCGGCCATCTTGCCGACCGCGGCCAGGCGCTCGGCGCGCACCACCTCGCGCTGGCGCTCCTCGACGGCGCGGCCCATGGCGTTGAACTCGCGCGCCAGGTCGGCGACCTCGGCCGGCCCGCGCTCGTCGATGCGGGACGCGTAGTCGCCGGCGGCGATCCGGCGCGCGGCGCTGTTGAGCCGGCCCAGCGGGCGCAGCGACAGGATGACCCAGGTCGTGATCAACAGGCCGATCGCCACCGCGATCACGCCCATCGCGCCGGTGAACAGCCGCAGCCGGCGGGCGTTGCGCTCGAGGTTGTCGGCGATCCGCTCGGTGCGCGAGCGCAGGTTCTCGGCGAGATCGTTCAGCGACAGGATCAGCCGGCTCTCGGCGGTCATGAGCGTGTCGCGGGCGCGGATCGCCTCGGTCAGCTTCACCGGGTCGGCGGCGGGCGGATCGGACTTCACCGTCCGGTCGAGCGGCGGCGCGACGAGCATCGTCTTGTAGTGCGCGTCGAGCGCGGTGACCGCGCGCTCGACGCCGGACAGCTTGTCGAGCTGCCGCTGCGCCGCCCGGCCGTGACCGCGGGGCGTGCTGCGCATCGAGGTCAAGGTGCCGTGGAGCTGGGCGATCAGATCCTGGCGGTTGGTGCGCATCCGGCCGAGGCGCCGCTCGACGACCGTCGGCGTGGCCTCGCCGGGCAGCTCCTCTTTCAGGTACGCGGCCAGGTCGCGCTGCTGGACCGCGAGGTTCTTGGAGGTGACCGTCAGCGGCAGGTAGCTCGTGCGGATCAGCGCGATCTCCGAGCGCAGGTCGTTCATGTACGACACGATCCAGACCAGCGTCGCGGTGAAGACCGCGATCAGCACCACGAAGCCCGCAAGGACCCGAGACGACAGGGTACGACCGGCGGTCAGCGCCACGCCGGCAGGCTACCGCGCGCCGCGATTTCGCGCTCGGATGTCCACCCGAACCGCCGCGCGGCACGTGTATACTGCCGAGGTTCGCCAGGGAGTCTCCATGAAGCGCGTCTTGATCTTGTTGGTCTCGCTGTTCGGCCTGACGGTTGCCCGGCCGGCGCTGGCGAAGCCGTCGATCGCGGTCCTCGGCCTCGAGGTCGTGGAGGAGTCGGACACCCCGGACGCCAAGGCGGCGCAGTACGCCGAGGCGCTGACCGACGCGCTGCGGGCGCGGGCCCGGCTGAGCTCCGGGCCGTTCACGCTGGCCGCCGGCAGCGACAAGAGCCTGGTGGAGATGAAGCTCCTGTCGGGCTGCGACAACGAGGCGAACCCGTGCATGGCCGGGATCGGCACCGAGCTGGCGGCCGACCGCCTGGTCTTCGGCCACATCCAGAAGAACGGCGCGAACTACCAGATCTCGCTCAAGCTGCTGAACGTCGCCACCAAGTCGATCGAGCGCACCACCAGCGACCTGGCGCCGTCGGCGGAGGCGTCGAGCGCCGACATCACCGCGCTGGGCAAGAAGCTCTACGCGAAGATCACCGGCGTCTCCAACCAGGGCACGCTGATCGTCAAGGCCAACGTCGGCCGCGGCGAGGTGTTCCTCGACGGTGAGCGCAAGGCGTCGCTGTCGGGCGGCACGGCGCGCATCGAGGGTCTGGCGGCCGGCGACTACAAGCTCAAGGTCGAGACCGACTGCTACCTGGCCTACGAGGGCACCGTGACGGTCGAGGGCGGCAAGGACAGCAAGCAGGAGGTCGAGCTGGAGAAGAACGCGCTGGCGAGCTGCGGCGGCACCGACGGTGGCGGCGGTGGCGGCGGCGGCGGCGGTGGCGGCGGCGGCATCATCGCCGGCGGCGTGAGCGACGACGAGCACCCGGGTGGCGGGGCGCGCGCGCTGTTCTGGGTGTCGACCGCGGCCACCGTGACCGGCGTCGGCCTGTGGGCCTACGGCAAGTTCGGCCTGATCGATCCCAACGCCGACAAGGTGCCGCGCGGCACCGACTGCTCGAACACCGCCGGGTTGCCCCAGGGGCAGATCGACGCCTGCAACGCCGGCCTGCGCGGCGAGCTGCTCACCAAGATCGGCGTGCCGCTGACGATCGTCGGCGGCGCGGCGGCGGCGTTCTTCCTGTACCGGGGCTACATCGCCGCCGGCAAGGGCCGCGAGCGCCCGCTCAACGCGCGTGGTCCGCGCAAGCGCGACGTGCTGGTCGCGCCGACCGTGAGCGCGACGACCGTGGGCGGCGTCGTGCGGATTGAGTTTTAGCAGGCCCGCGAGAAGCGGCGCGAAGCGACGTCTTCTCGGCGGGGCTGCTCCCGTGCCCGTGCCCGTGCCCGGAGCTTCTCCGCGTCTTCCGCTCCGACAACGATCGCGGAATCGAGTTTGAGATCGGGCACGGGCACGGGCACGGGCACGGGGCAGGTTGACTTCGAACCGCCTCCGGCGTTTCTCAGCAACCTGCTACCAGGACGCCGGGGTTGAGGATGCCGGCGGGGTCGAGCTCGCGCTTGACGGCGGCGAGGGCGGCGCCGAACAGCGGATCGCGCTCGCGCTGGTACCACGGGTGGTGGACGCGGCCGACGGCGTGGTGGTGGGTGATGGTGCCGCCGGCGGCGAGCAGGGCCTCGGAGGCGGCGGCCTTGACCTCGCGCCACACGGCGAGCTCGTCGCCGACGCGGGTGGGCGCGACGAACGTGTAGTAGGGCGCCGCGCCGTCGGGGTAGACGTGGGTCAGGCGGCACGCGACCAGGCCGCCGCCGACCGTGCGGCGCAGGGCGTCGGTGGTGGCGGCGGTGACCGCGCGGTGGAACTCGGCGAAGCGATCCCAGGTGCAGGCGGTCTCGAAGGTGTCGGCGAGGATGCCGAGCGACACCAGCGCGCTCTGCAGGTACGGCGCGTCGACGAAGGCCTTGCGCCAGCTGCCGGCCTCGGCGGCGCGGCCCGGCTCGTCGGTGTCGGCGGCGAGCTCGTCGGCGTAGGTCGGGCCCGAGGCGACCGTGCCGCCGGCGTCGCGCACCAGCTCGAGGGCGCGCTCGAGCCACGGGCCGAGCGGATGATCGGCTGACTCGAAGCCGAGGATCATCACCGCCGTGCCGTCGAAGGCCACCTGGTGCAGCAGGCACTCGGCCGGATCGAGCAGGCGGCAGTTCGCGGGCTGCAGGCCGGACTGCGCGAGCGCCCGGGCCGCCGCGGCGCCGGCGGTGAACGAGCGGAACTTGATCGTCGCGCCGGCGCGCCACCGCGGGCGGCGCTGCACGCGCATCCACGCGTCGGTGATGACGCCGAGCGCGCCCTCGGAGCCGAGCCACAGCCGCTCGGGCGCGGGGCCGGCGCCCGAGGCCGGCAGGCGCCGGGTCGCGATCGTGCCGCGCGGCGTGACCACGGTCAGCGCCTCGCAGAAGTCGTCGATGTGGGTCGGGCCGGTCGCGAAGTGGCCGCCGGCGCGGGTCGCCAGCCAGCCGCCCAGCGTCGAGAACGCGAACGACTGCGGGTAGTGGCGCAGGGTCAGGCCGTGGGCCGCGAGGGCGGCCTCGAGCGCCGGGCCGCGCATGCCGGCGCCGATGCGCGCCGCCAGCGAGGTCGCGTCGACCTCGGCGACGTCGGCGAGGTGCTCGAGATCGAGGGTGACCACGCCCGCGAAGTCGGCGCGTGCCGCGGCCGGCAGCTCGACGCCGCCGACCACGCTGGTGCCGCCGCCGTACGGGATCGCGGCCAGCCGCGCGGCGCTACACCAGTCGAGCAGCGCCGCGACGTCGGTCGCGCTGCGCGGCCGCGCGATCAGGTCGGGCGCGGCGGCGAAGTCGCCCGCGAAGCCGCGGATCAGATCCGGGTAGCCGCGGCCGTAGGCGTGGGCCGCGCGATCGCGGGGCAGGTCCGACAGCAGCGGCGCGAGCGCGGCCGGCGCGGCGGCGGCGGTCAGCCGGCCCGCCGGGATCTGCGCCGCGGCCTCGTCGGGCAGCGGGCGCAGCGTCGGCTCGGCGCCGCCGGTCAGCGCGCGCGCCGCCTGGGCCAGGCGCCGGCGGGCCGCGTCGTCGGGGAAGCGGGCGGCGTCGCCCCAGGCCCACAGGCTCTTGGTCGCGGTCACCGCCCGGTCGTACCACGATCGCGCGCCCGGGCCGCCCCGGCGCCGAGGCGCGGCGGTAAGCTCGCGGCCATGTCCGAGTTCGCGTCCATCGAATCGCTGCTCACCGAGGCCGGCCTGCGCGACAAGGCCGAGCCGCACGGCGAGGGTCTGTTCCGCATGCAGTGGGGCTCGGCCATCGTGATGGTCGGCGCCGCCGGCTCCGCGGTGGTGGCGATCGCGCCGCTGTTCAAGGCGCCGCCGACCGAGCGCCGCGAGGCGTTCTTCCACAAGCTGCTCGAGCACAACGCGTTCATGGGCGGCATGGCCGCGTTCGCGATCCAGCCCGACGGCTGGGTGGTGCTGCACGCCGGCCGCTCGCGCAAGGGCCTCGACGCCCACGAGCTGGCGACGCTGGTGTCGGGCGTCGGGCGGTTCGCCGACGAGTTCGACGATCAGCTGATCGCCGAGTTCTTCGCGCCGCCGCGCGCCGCCGACGAGCCCGCGGCCGAGTAGCCGCGATGCTCTGTCCGATCTGCGATCGCGACAACGACGCCGACGCGCGCCGCTGCAAGGCGTGCGGCGCCGACTTCGAGGATCCCGAGATCGCCGCGCAGCTGGCGCGGCCGATCAGCGGCCCCGACGACGACGAGCCCAACCTCACCGGCGATCGCTACCTCGGCGTGCGGTGGATCGGGCTCGAGGTCGGCGGCGACCTGCGCCGGGTGGCGCTCCTGGGCGGGCTGGCGTTCGCGCTCGCGTCGGTGATCCCGATCGCCGTCGACCTGCAGCACGTGCGCGCGGCGTGGTCGGTGCTCGGCGACGGGCCGACCTTCGCGCTGGTGGTGCCGATGCTGCTGGCGGTGATCGGCGTGGTGCTGGCGACGCCGGCGGGCAAGGCCCTGCCGCCGGTCGTCGTCGCGGGCGCGCTGGCGCTCGGCGGGGCGTTGACGATCGGCTTCGTCGTCGCGCGCCAGGGCGGCACCGCGGCGCTGTCGACCCGCACCTGGTGGGGGCCGTGGTTCGGCGCGTCGATCGCCGGGGCCGGCCTGATCATCCGCATCCTGCGCCGCCGCGACCCCTACGCGCGGTGGATCGTCGTCGGTGGCGCGGCGCTGGCGGTGATCGGCATGCTGGTGCCCTACACCGACAGCCGCGTCGCGCTGCCGGCCGAGTACACGCTGTTCCTGCGCGGCCGCGACCTGGTCGACAGCGGCGTCGCGTCGGCGTCGGTCGAGGGCTTCGACGCCGAGCCGATGGTGCGGTTCATCTCGCTGTGGCACCTCGGGCTGTTCGCGCTGGTCGGCGTCGCCGCCGGCTTCGCGATCTCGATGTCGACCGGGCCGTGGGATCGCCACGGCCTGGTGCTGCGGCCGATCGGCTGGGTGACCGTGTTCTGGCTGCCGGCCTCGATGGCGCTCTACACGCTCAACATCATGGGCTGGAGCGGCTACGACTGGGCGCGCTGGAACGACCGCATCTACGACTGGGACAAGTTCACGACCGCGCTGTTCTTCGGGCGGGTGCGGCTGATGCTCGCGACCGTGCCGGCGGCGGCCTGGCTGGCGATCGGCCTGGCCGGCCTGTACGTGCACCTGGTGGTGCCGCGGCTGCCGGCCACCGCGCCGCTGCCGGCGGCTACAGCCGGACCTGGTCGAAGCGCGTCAGCTCGGTGAACGCGTCGAAGCGCTGCTGGATCGCCTCGGGCGCCAGCCCGCGCAGGCCGTCGACCGAGAACTTCTCGACCGCGAACGACGCCATCACGCTGCCGACGATCATCGCGGTGCGGATCGCGCGCGGCTCGAGCGTGCCGGCGTAGGCCAGGTAGCCCATGAAGCCGCCGGCGAAGCTGTCGCCGGCGCCGGTCGGGTCGCGGACGTCCTCGAGCGGCAGCGCCGGCACGCCGAACGTGCCGCCCTGGTGGAACAACAGCGCGCCGGCGTCGCCGCGCTTGATGACGACCGACGACGGGCCCATCCGCAGGATGCCGGCGGCGGCCTTGCACAGGTTGTGCTCCTCGGCGAGCTGGCGCGCCTCCTCGTCGTTGAGGAGCAGCGTGTTGACGCGCTCGAGGGTGCGCAGCAGCTCGGCGCGCTTGCCGCCGATCCAGAAGTTCATCGTGTCGGCCGCGACCAGGAGCGGCGCGCGGGTCTGCTCGACCACGTCGCGCTGCAGGATCGGGTCGATGTTGCCCAGGAACACCAGCGACGCGTCGCGCTGGGCCTGGGACAGCCGCGGCTGGAAGCTGGCGAACACGCCGAGCTTGGTGTCGAGGGTCTCGCGCGAGGCGAGATCGTCGGAGTAGCGGCCGGCCCAGTGGAAGGTCTCGCCGGCCTGGCGCTCGACGCCCGAGGCGTCGATGCCGAGCGCGGTCATCTCGTCGAGGTAGTGCTGCGGGAAGTCGTCGCCGACCACCGCCACGACCGAGACGTCGCGGGTGAAGTACGACGCCGCGCGGGCGATGAACGAGGCCGAGCCCCCGAGCACGTCCTTGTGGAGGCCGAACGGGCCGTCGATGTCGTCGAGGGCGACCGAACCGACGATCAGGAGCGAACGATGGGCGCTGCGGGTCTTCATCGCGCGGGCCGTGTACCATTGCCGGCGGTGGCGATCAATGACGACAACGACCCGCTGTTGCGCGCCGGCCGTCACGCCGAGGCGGCGGCGGCGGCGGCGGCGGCGGGCGATCACGCCGGCGCGGCGCGGGTGTGGGAGCAGATCTGGGAGTGGGGCGCGGCCGCCGCGGCGTGGGAGGCGGCCGGCGACCTGGGGCGCGCGCTCGGGGCGGCGCTCGAGGGCAAGGACGAGGCCGCGATCGCCGCGCTGCACGCCCGGCTGGTGCACGACGACGCCGGCGCCGCGCGCGCGCTCGAGGTCTACGCGCGCCACCGCCGGCACGGCCCGGCCGCCGAGCTGGCCGAGCGGCTGGGGCAGCGCGATCGCGCGATCGAGCTGTACCAGCGCGCGCACCGCGATCTCGACGCGGCGCGGCTGCTCGAGTCGGCCGGCCGCGATCGCGAGGCGGTGCGGCTCCTCGAGCGGGCGCTCGAGCTGGCGCTGGCCGACGAGCGCGCGGCGCTCGTGCTGCGGCTGGGACGGATCCTCACCGCGCGCGCGAGCTACGACGTCGCCGTGCGCTACCTGCAGGAGGCCGCGAAGCACGCCGCGACCGCCGGCGAGGCGCGGCGGCACCTGGTGGTGGCGCTGGCCGGCCTCGGCCTCACCGACGCGGCGCGGGCGGCGCTGGCCCGGCTGCGCGCCGACGACGCCAGCGTGACGCCCGAGCTGTCGGAGTTCCTGCGCGCGGCCCAGGCGGCGCGGCCGGCGGTGGTCGATCGCCAGCGCGAGATCGTCGCCGGGCGCTACCGGCTCGACGGGCTGCTCGGGGCCGGCGCCAGCGGGCGGGTGTTCCGCGCCACCGACGAGACCTCCGGCCGCACCGTGGCCATCAAGATGTACTTCGCCGCCGCCGCCCGCGGCAGCGCCGCCTACGAGCGGTTCGTCCGCGAGGCGCGGATCGCCGCTGGCCTCAAGCACCCGGCGCTGGTCGAGGTCTACGAGGCCTC
>Ga0075163_10000362_pt1 | contig 58050 bp, 51 predicted proteins | sample JI1023141ADNA_FD_71478 | JGI IMG/M metagenome (GOLD analysis project Ga0075163, IMG submission 71478) | Wastewater effluent complex algal communities from Wisconsin, to seasonally profile nutrient transformation and Carbon sequestration -... | ecosystem: Engineered > WWTP > Effluent > Algae... | reverse complement strand
TCGTGCTGGAGGCTCTGCGGGAGCGCGGCCTGCTCTGCCAAAATGCGCCGCACCTGGCGCACAGCCAGCCGTTCATCATTCCGAACTACCATTGGTGGGAGGGGCCGTTCTACGGCATAGGCATGAAGGTGTATGACGGGCTCGCGGGCCGGCTAGGTCTCGCGCCGTCGCGTTTTCTCTCGCGTGAGGAGGTGATCGAGCAACTGCCGAACATCGAGACAGAGCACCTGACTGGCGGTGTCATTTATCACGACGGGCAGTTTGACGATGCGCGTCTCGCGATCAATCTCGCGCAAACCGCCGCCGAGCACGGGGCCGTGGTGCTGAACTATGTGCGCTGCGAGGGATTCATCAAAGAGAGCGGCCACATCGCCGGCCTGCTGGCGAAGGATCTGGAAAGCGGGGACGAGATCGAGGTCCGAGCCCGCTGCGTGATCAATGCGACGGGTGTCTTTGCCGATGCGTTGCGGCAGAAGGACGATGCGGAGGCGCCGTCGATGCTGAGCCCGAGCCAGGGCGTCCACATCGTGCTGCCGCGCGAGTTTCTCCCCGGCGATGCGGCGATCATGATCCCGAAGACGGACGACGGCCGCGTTCTCTTCGCCGTGCCGTGGCATGGGCGGCTTGTGGTTGGAACGACGGACACGCCAGTGGCCGAGGCCTCGCTGGAGCCGCGCGCGCTGCCGGAGGAAATCGAGTTCATCTTTGCCGAGATGGCGCGCTACCTCGCGCGTGATCCGGGCCGCGCGGATGTGCTGAGCGTCTATGCCGGACTGCGCCCATTGGTGAAACAAGCCGCAACCAGCACGGCGGCGCTGTCGCGTGACCATCTCATCACCGTCTCCGACTCGGGACTGATCACCATCACGGGCGGGAAGTGGACGACGTATCGAAGGATGGCCGAGGACGTGATCGACCACGCCGAGCTGATCGGCGCGTTGGATCATCTCCGGTGCAACACGCACGCGCTGGCGATCCACGGCAGCACGGCTGACCACAGTGGACCCGAGCACCTCCGCGTCTATGGCTCCGATGCAGACGCGATCCGCTATTTGATCAGCACCGACGCATCCCTTGGGGAGAAGATCCATCCCAAGCTCGAGTTTCAAAAAGCCGAGGTGGTCTGGCACGCGAGGCACGAGATGGCGCGCACGGTGGAAGATGTGCTCGCAAGGAGAACCCGCGCGCTGCTCCTTGATGCAAGATCGAGCATCGAGGCCGCCGAGTCGGTGGCCAGTTTGCTTGCGCGTGAATTGGAGAAGGACGCTGCCTGGAAGGCCGCGCAGGTGAGCGACTACGCCGAACTGGCGGCGGGATATGTGCTCGGGGACGGCTAATCCTCGACGTAAGCAGGCTCCGCAGGCGCTTTCTCCTGATACTCCTCGTAGTCGGTGTTGATGCGCCAGAGATCGTGGCTGGCACCGTCGGCGATGTTCTCGGCGGCGAGCAATCCCATGAGGATGCTGTGATCCTGGTTGTTGTACTTGAAGGAGCCGTAGCGGCCGATGGCGGTGATGCCCGGCACGCTGCGCAGATGATCCATGACGGGAGCGAGCCATTGTTTGTAGCCGGTGCGATACACCGGATAACAGCGCGGCAGACGGATGACGTGGCCTTCCAGAACTTCGGCATGAGCCAGCAGGCCGGTCTTGCGCAGCTCGCTGGTTCCGAGTGCGATGAGTTCGTCATCACCGCTGGTCCAGATCGGATCGTCTGCATTGCACCAGTACTCGAGCGCGAGAATGGTCTCGTCTGAATCGCCGTGCAGTTCCTCGCCCCAGTTTCGGAAATTGGTGATGCGGCCGAGTCGAAGCTCGGGCGACTGAACATAGAGCCACTGGTCGGGGAAGAGCGACGGTTTATTGATGCGGAGATAAACGAGGATCGTGTTCCGGTAGGTGAGCCTGGCGATGGCCTCGTCCACCGCACGCGGGATGTCGGGTAGCGACTTCACCATCAGCGTGAGCGGCATGGTGGAGATGACGTGATCGTACGCCTCGGTGCGACCGTCGGCCAATCGAATGCCCGTGCCATCGGCCGTGATGCCTGAGACCGGCGTGGACAAATGAACTGCGCCACCTTTTGCCCGGACGCTGGCAGCCATGCGATCGTAGATCATCCCAGTGCCGCCGATGGGATGGGAGAACTGATCGACGAGCGTCATGTGCTTAGCGCGACCGAGGCCGACCGCGTTCATGACCGCGCCACCGAGAGAGAACTTCTTGATTCGTTGCGCGGCGAAGTCGGCGTCCAGTTCGTTGCACGAGATGCCCCAGAGCTTCTCGCTGTAGGACTTGAAGAACATCTCAAAGAGCTTCCGGCCAAAGGTGGAGACGATCCACTCCTCGAATGTCGTCGGCGCATCCTTGATCTGGCGATTCTCGATCAACTGGCGTCCGTAGCTCACGACGCACGACACGGCATTGAGCACGCCCATGTTCTTCAGCGCGTTCGCGGGCCGCAGCGGGTAGTCGTAGAATTTGTTGTCGTAAAAGATGCGCGTTAGGCGCTTCACGATCTTGAAGTCACCGGCCGCGACTTCATGCCAGACCTTGTTCACACGCGCGTCCTTGCTGAAGAAACGATGCGGTCCCAGATCGACACGCTGCCCCCAGAGATCGAGCGTGCGCGCGAGGCCGCCGACGTGTGGTCCCGCCTCGAAGACTTCCACCTGCACGCCACGTTTCGCCAACTCGTAAGCTGCCGTGATGCCCGCCGGACCTGCGCCGATGATTCCGACCTTCATGTCAGCGCGTCGGGTTCTGGGTTTGCCTTTTCAAAAACGGGCCGCAGCAGGATCAGAACGGCGGCGACGGTCATGATCGCCGTCGGCAGATTGATGATCCATTTTTGTCGCGGCAGCATCTCACCGATGATCCAGCCAACAGGCCACGAGGCCAGCATCAGCCACGTCATCCACGAGTGCCGGGTGCGGATGATGAGGGCGAGCGCCAGGACATTGAGGATCACCGGTTCGTTGTAGCTGTTGCGCGGCGCGGGAATGAAGAAGTCCACGAGCAACGCCCACACCGCGATGCCGATGAAGAGCACGTCGTCTGGCTGCGATCTCGAAAGCCAGAACCAAAGCGCAATCAGGGCAAGGAGCGCCAACACCACAGGCAGCGCCGGCACATGGGAGAAGCCCCAAGAACGGAACAGGGCGTAGAGCGAGGAGTCGGCAAAGGGGATGACGCCAAAGCGCGCGATGACGTCGATCGGGACGCCCTCGATTGTGCTCGGATAGGCTTGCGCCGGTGGTCGCGGATTGGCCGTGCCCGCGCGGTAGAGTTCGGACCACGTTTGCATCCCCGAGTGGTAATCGGTCCAGCAGGAGGCATCCCACAGCATGGGGAGTCCAGCGCTCAGGGCCAGACCGATCACCGCGCCAACGATCTGCCCGCGACGCCGCAGCAAAACGAATGGCCCGACCAGCAGCAGCAGCGGTGGTCGCACGCCCACGAGCAGTCCGGCGACGAGGCCACCCCAGATGCTGTTTCCAAACTTCGCGTGCCGCGTGATCAACGTCCAAGTGGCGAGCAGGAATAGGATCAGCACATAAGCCTGGCCGCGATCCGCGTGATGCCGCCACGCGACGGTGTAGGTGAAGCCCACGACCGCAGCCGCCCAGAGCCAGCGCAATCGCGCGGACGGAATGACGAACATCCACAGAATCGCCGTCCCGAGAAGCAGCAGCCATTGCACCGTCAGCCAGACAAACTGCGCCGGACGATACGACAGCGCCGCCAGCGGGAAATTGAGCATCAGCAGCGTCGGCGTGACGGTCACGCGGCTGATCGGTAGCGCGAGATTGTTGTAGGGGTCGCACAGTTCAGGCGGCTCGGGCTTCTGCCATTTGTAGTGGTAAGCATCGCGGTGCGTCTGGAGCAGACGCGCGCCCGTGATGCGGTTGCGAAAGTCAATCGTCCCGCCCGCAGACACGTTGCGCCAGTCGATCCCAAAGCTGATCAGGAGCAACAGGCCCAGCGCAAAACCTGCGACGACGGGGAGGGCGGACTTCATGGGATGGACAAGGCGCGAAAGGGCGAAGTGCTACGTCGCCCTCGATGCTGGCTCAAACGGAATCTGTCGCGTGGTCGATGCACGCGAGGGCAAGATGACGCCGTTTCCGAGCGTAGGTTTCCACGCATGTCATCCATCATTCAGCCTCCTTCACTCGTTCGATGCGCCGGTCCTAGCCCCTTGTCGCGACGCAGCTTCATGCAGGTGGGATTGAGTGGCTTTGCGTCGTTGAGCTGGCCGGGCCTGTTAAAGCTGCGCGCTGAGAACGCGCTGAAGCCGATCCACGAGAAAAAGGCCATCATCATGGTGTGGCTGCCGGGCGGGCAGTCCCATGTGGACACCTACGATCCGAAGCCGGACGCCAGCAGCGAGTATCGCGGGCCGTTCAAGACGATCAGCACCAAGGTGCCAGGCACGCGCTTCACCGAGTTGCTTCCGATGAACGCGAAGATCGCCGACAAGTTCACCGTCCTGCGCTCCATGAACCAGGGCGCGGGCGGTCATCCGGCTGGATCCATGCAGATGCTCTCGGGTGATCCCGATGTGCGCGACAAGCCAAAGGTGAAGCTACCCGACTGGATGTCCGTGGCCCATTACCTGCGCGCCAAGAACGGCAAGCGCGACAATCCGCTGCCGAACTACGTCGGTGTGAATCCCGCGTCGCCCGAGTACTGCGGGCCGGCTTATCTTGGCGATGCGTACTCCCCCTTCGCCGTCAGCGATGACCCGAACCGCCCGAACTTTGCGGTGCCGAACATCGGCCTGTCCGACGATGCGGAAACGAAGCGACTCAGCGACCGCGTGGCGCTGCGCAAGAGCCTCGACCGCATGGAGCGCGCCTTTGATCGAGAGGGGGAACTCGGCGCGCTCGACGAGTTTGAATCCCAGGCGGTCACACTGCTCACGAATCCGAAGACGCGCGACGCATTTGACCTCAGCAAGGAAGAGGCGAGCACGCGCGACCGTTACGGTCGCAATCGTTGGGGGCAGCAGCTTCTGCTCGCGCGCCGCCTCGTCGAGTCGGGCGTGGAGATCGTCACCAGCCAGTTGAGCGGCCCGCTGTGCGGGCGCGTGAACAACTGGGACGACCACGCGGTGAATCAGCATCAGTTCGAGGCGCTGCGCTTCCGCATGCCGAACTACGACCGCGCCGTCTCCGCGCTCATCGAGGACATCTATGCGCGTGGGTTGGACAAGCGGGTGCTCGTCGTGGTCACCGGCGAATTTGGCCGCACGCCGAAGATCAGCTTTGACCGCAGCACGGGGGCCGGAGATGCCAGCGCGCCCGCAGGCACGCTTCAGCCCGGACGCGACCACTGGCCGCGGGCCTTCACAAACATCTGGGCCGGCGGCGGTATCCAGACGGGCGGCGTCATCGGTGCCAGCGACAAACGCGGCGAAGACGTGGTCGAGCGCCCATGTGGTCCGGGTGACTTCCTTTCCACGATCTACCACCACCTCGGAATCGACTCCGCAAAGATCACCATCGACGACCTCAACGGCCGCCCGGTTCACATCGTGAGCAACGGCAGACCGATACCCGAGTTGATCGCCTGATCCGCACGCGTCGCACCTTTGATGATCAATCGTGCCAGTAGCGTGTCACGCGCTCGATGGAGAGCGCCTTGCCCGTGGCGGGATCAATCGTGACGAGCGCGCCGTTGATGCGCACCGTCCCGCGCCCGACGCCGAAGCGCGCGGGCATCATGGTCTTGAAACGCTCGAGCACGGGCTCGATCTGGCTGCCGATCACTGAGTCCACCGGCCCACACATGCCTGCATCAGAAAGGTAGGCCGTGCCGCCCGGCAGCACACGCTCATCAGCGGTGGGAACGTGCGTGTGCGTGCCCACTACAGCGGAGACTTTGCCGTCGAGATGCCACCCCATGGCGACCTTTTCGCTCGTGGCCTCGGCGTGGAAGTCGAGGAAGATGACGGGCGTCTCCTGACGGATGGACTCGACTAGCTCGGCGACGGCGGGAAACGGATTGTCGAGCGTCGGCTGCATGAAGACGCGGCCCTGGAGGTTGATCACAGCCACCTTGCACTTCTTGGTTTCGAGCACGATCCAACCGCTGCCGGGCGCTCCTGCTGGGTAATTCATCGGGCGCAGCAGACGAGGTTCCTCGCCGAGGAAAGGGACGATCTCCTTTTGATCCCAGATGTGATCACCCGTGGTGATGACAGCCGCGCCGGCGCGCATGAGGCTGATGGCGATCTTTGGCGTGATGCCACGACCACCCGCCGAGTTCTCGCCATTCACGATGATGAAGTCGATGGCTAGTTCCTCTTTCAAGACTGGCAGCATCGTGGTGACCGCCTTGCGCCCGGGCTCGCCGACAATGTCGCCGAGGAACAAGATGCGAAATGTGCCACTGGCCGCGCTGTCTTCCGTTTGATTCATGTTGCCGCCACTTAGTAGATGATCGGCGCTGGGATCAAGTCTATGATTTGCCTCATGCATCTCATGGGTAGGCGATCCTGGTCCGGCGCGGCCATCTTGTTTTCAGCGATCATTGCGTCGGAGCGCACTGATGCGCAGACGCCTTCGGCTCCAGCGCCCGCAGCCCCGGCCGTGGCACCAGTGCCATCCATCGTGAAGCAGCCAACCTTGCGGATCGCGCAACACAAACTTAGCCCGCTGGCCACGCAACCGATCTGGAAGAAGCTTGAGGCGTTCAAGGGCGTGCTCACACTCCAGGAGTTCGAGGCGGCCATTCGCGACGTTTATTCGGACGGCTCGGTTTTTCCTCCGCCGTGGCAGGTCGGACCCGACAGCGTATCGGTGAACACGGGTGACCCTAGCCAGCCGGTCGTGACCATCGGACTCCGGCAGCCCAATGAGAAACCAGTGGAGGTGGATCGGTTTTGGCGCGCAGCTTCCGAGTTGCCGCCTCTGGCTGGCAGACCGCCGCTGAGCGATGTGCATATCGCCATCGACCCCGGCCACATCGGCGGTTCCTTTGCGAAAACCGAGGAGCGTTTCCTGAGTTTCAAGCCCGGCGAGTCGATCCAGGAAGGCGATCTCGCGCTCCTGACCGCGCAGGTCTTGAAGGCGCGACTGGAGGAACTCGGTGCCGTGGCCACGCTGGTGCGCGAGCGAAATGAACCCGTAACCTCCGAGCGTCCCCCGGACTTCAACAATGTCGCGCTCACCGTCCTCAAAGACGCGGGAGTCACAACGCCGGTGGCCAGCTACGATGGTCTGACCGGCGATGCAAAAATCATCACCGTGCAATGGCAAACCGAGAAGCTGTTTTACCGCGTCAGCGAGATTCGCGCACGGGCGAAGAAAGTGAACCAGCAGATGAAGCCCGATCTCGTGCTCTGCCTGCACTTCAACGCGGAGGACTGGGGCGACTCCACGCAACCGCAGTACTCACCGGTCAACCATCTCCACGTCATGATCAACGGTTGCTACTCCGCGCCGGAGCTTGTCGAGGAGGACGTCCGGTTTGAAATGCTCTCTCGCGTGTTTTCGAGACTGCACGAGGTCGAGTTGCCGCTCGCGGAGGCCGTGGCCGATGGGATGGCAAAGGCCACCGGCCTGCCGCCCTACGTTTACACGACAAAGAACGCCCGCCGCGCCGGCACCAGCCCCTATGTGTATGCGCGCAACCTCCTCGCCAACCGGCTCTACGAATGCCCAGTCGTCTATCTCGAGCCGTATGTGATGAATCATGAGGAGACGTATCACCGCCTGCTCCTCGGCCACTTCATTGGCCGCACCCTGCTCGACGGCAGGCTGCAGAGCAGCGCGATCGAGGATTATGTGCGCGGCATCGTCGATGGCCTCGTGCGGCACTACGAATCCAAGCGCCAGGTCACGCCATGATCGTCGTCGCTGGCTGTGGCTATCTCGGCGCGCGCATCGCCGCGCTCCTGCACGACTCCGGGCAGCCGGTGGTCGGTGTCACGCACTCGCAGGAGTCGGCAGCGCTCCTCGCGGCCCGTGTGAAGTGGCGCGTCGCGGCTTGCGACATCGGAGACGCGGCTGCGGTGGACGCGCTCGCGGAGAAAATCGGCGCGGCTTCCGTGACTGCGGTCATTCACTGCGCCAGTTCGGGGCGCGGTGGTGCCGAGGCGTATCGTCGCGTCTATCTGAACGGCATGAGGAACTTGATCGCCGCGTTCCCGAAGGCTGTTCCGGTATTCACCAGTAGCACGAGCGTGTATCCGCAGACGGATGGATCGACGGTCGATGAGTCGAGCGATGCCAGCCCCGACAAGGAAACCGGGCATCTGCTTCGCGAGACCGAGGAAGTCGTGCTCGCCAGAAAAGGAATCGTCGCGCGCCTGGCAGGCATCTACGGGCCGGGTCGGTCGTTTGTATTGCGCAACCTGCTCGAAGGCCGGGCCGCGATCGAGGGCGGTGATGGACTGGGGCGGATGTTGAACCAGATCCACCGTGACGACGCGGCATCCGCCGTCGTGCATCTGCTCGGGCAACCGGGTAGCGGCGTGTTCAACGTCGTCGATGACGCTCCCATGACGCAACGCGAGTGCCTGGAAAAGCTAGCCGCGCAATTTGGCGTGCCCGTGCCGCCCGCCGTGCCGCCGAATCCCGAGCGCAAACGCGGGTGGACGAACAAACATGTGTCGAACGCCAAGCTCCGGGCCACGGGCTGGACGCCGCGTTTCGCTTCCTACTTCGAAGCGCTCGATGGAGACGTCGATCTCGTGTCTTCGATCTACGCGCAGATCGCGGAGGAAGCACCCGGCGCGCTGCCACGGAGGAAAAACGTCGTGCTCATCGGCCTCATGGGCTCGGGCAAGTCCACCGTCGGGCGCATGGTCGCCGCGAAACTGGGTTTTCAGTTCGTCGATACCGACCACATCATCACCGGCACGGCGCAGCGGTCCATCCCGCACATTTTCGAGCACGAAGGCGAGGAGGCTTTCCGCGCCCGTGAGTCAGCCGCGCTCCGCAGCCTGCTGAACCGCGAGCATTGCGTCATCGCCACTGGCGGTGGCATCGTCACGCAAGAGCGCAATCACCCGCTGCTCCGGCATCTGGGCTACATCGTCTGGCTGGAGGCTGATCCAGCCACGCTCCATCGCCGCACCGCTGGCGGCAATGACCGCCCGCTGCTGAAGGATGACGACCCGAAGGCCAAGCTGCAGCGCTTGCTGGATGTGCGTCGGCCGCTTTATAAACAACTCGCCGACCTGCGCATCGCCACGGACGAACTCTCGCAGGACGAGACTGCATACGGTCTCGCCGAGTCAGCGCGCGTGCATCTCTCGGCCCCGTGACATCGTGAGCGCCGCACTCACAGACCCGGAGTCGATCAAGGCGCGGCTCATCGAGCTGGCGCTGGCGCTCGGATTCGCAGACTGCCGTGTGGCCGCCGCGCAGCCAGCCGCACACCGCGAGGCATTTGCTGAATGGATCGCCGAGGGCAAACACGGTGACATGGCCTGGATGGCGCGCGATCCCGAGCGCCGATCCGATCCGCGCGTGGTTGTGCCGGGGGCGCAGAGCGTGATCGTCCTCGCGCTCAACTACTACCAAGGGCCTCAAGCATCCCCGCCACCGTACCGCATCGCCCGCTACGCTTGGAACGACGACTACCACGATCTGATCGAGAAGAAGCTCCGCGATCTGCGCGCCTTCCTCGAAGCCCAAGGCGGCGACCAGCGCTACTACGTCGATACCGGTCCCGTGCTCGAGCGCGACTTCGCCACGGAGTCGGGTCTCGGCTGGAATGGCAAGAGCACCATGCAGCTCAGCCAAAAGCTCGGCACCTGGTTCTTTCTCTGCGAGATCATCACCACGCTCGCGCTCCCGGTCGATAAACCAGCGCGCGACCTCTGTGGCAAATGCACCCGCTGCATCGATGCGTGCCCCACTGGAGCCATCACCGCGCCGCACCGGCTCGATGCGCGCAAATGCATCTCCTACCTCACCATCGAGCACAAGGGGGCCATTCCAATCGAGTACCGCCGCGCCATCGGTGACCACCTCTACGGGTGTGACGACTGTCTCGATGCGTGTCCGTGGAATCGCTTCGCGCAGTCGTCGCGTGAGGCGGCCTTTCAAGCACGTGAGTCGGTCTTCGCGAAGAAGCTGACCGACTTTCTCCTCCTGACCGACGAGGAATTCCGTGCGCTCTTCGCCCGCTCGCCGATCAAGCGCATCAAGCGTCCCGCCTTTCTCCGCAATGTCTGCGTCGTCCTCGGCAACGTCGGCACCGCCGCCGACATCCCCGCACTCGAACTCGCCGTCAGCGATCCGCATCCGCTCATCGCCGAGCACGCTCAATGGGCGGCCGATGAAATCCGACGGCGCACTTCACCGGTTCAAGACGTGAGCGGTTGAGCGACTGAGTGTGGAGATTGCAGCGGGGCAGGCGCGCTCGCTTTTGGAAGCTCGATGATGAACACCGTCTCGATCCCCGGCTGGCTGCGCAGGGCGATGGTGCCTCGGTGCGCCTCGACCGCGCGCCTCACGATGGAGAGCCCGAGGCCCGTACCTTTGATCTGCTTCGACCGGTGGCCGGCCACTCGGTAGAAGCGCTTGAACACAAAGGGCTGATCAGCGCCGGGAATGCCCACGCCATTATCCCGGATTTCCACCCTCAGCCCACTGCCGATTCTGGTGATGCGGACCGTCACTTCGAGGCCACTGCCAGGGTTTTCCTTCAAGGAGTTCTCGATGAGGTTGAAAAAAATCTGCTCCCAGTAGTAGCGGTCGCCCTGGATGATCGGGCTGATCCCGGGCTCGACCTCGACTGACACCTTTGCACCGGAAGCCGCGATCACATGGGAGAGCAGATTGGTAACATCGACTGCGCAGGCTTGCAGATCGACTTCCTCCAGCCTCAGCGGCTCACCATCGCCGGACTCCAACCTACTTATGACGAGCATGTCCTCGACGATCCGCGCGAGGCGGTCGCCGTGCTTTTTCATCAGCCCAAAGGCGCGCTTTCTCTGAGCCTCATCGGTAATGTCGTCCGAGAGTAGGTTCTCGAGATAGCCATTGATGATCGAGAGCGGCGTGCGCAACTCGTGCGAGGCATTGGCCACAAAATCGCGCCGGATTTTCTCCAGCGCGCGCTTTTCCGTCTCGTCGCGCAAGATGACGAGCACGGGCTGCTCGTTTTTTCGGCCCGCTTTGTCTTGGAGCGGCACTGCCTCGACGGAGATGATTCGCTGCTCGGTCGCTCCGCTGTCCTCGGAGTTGGCTTGGAGAAGCTCTTCTTTGACCCGCACTCCTCCTCGCTGGGCTGCCGCGACGAGATCGACCACCCGATGATCACGCACGCACTCCAGCAACGGCCGACCGATGGAAGCGGACGATCCGGGCCAGAAGCGCGTGGCACCGAGGTTCATGAAAAGCACGACCGCTTCTGGCGAAACGATCAGCAGGCCGTCGTCGATGCCGTCGGCCAGTCGGCTGAGCAGTTCATTTCGCCAACGAGTCTCGTGCGCCACATCGACTTCGACCTGGAGCAAATCCCGCCGCAATGCATCGAGCAGTCGTGCCCGGCGCTCCCGCCTCCAAAGAGTGGCGAAGGCGCAGGCGGTCAACAGGAGGACGATTGCTAAAAACGGAAACATGAGCGGCTGCCCGAGGGGGGAATCAGCCGCCTGTCGGAAGAGTGGGCGGCTGTTTGAAGAAGTAGCCGTAACCACGGGAGGTCTGCAACCAGTCCGAGTGATCACCCAGCTTTTCCCTCAGCCGCTTGATGTGGGTGTCCAAGGTCCGGGTCTGGGCCTGGTCGGAATACCCCCAGACCTCTCGGAGAATAGTGTCGCGGTCGATCACTCCGCCCGACTTGCCAGCGAGAATGTGCAGGAGCTTGAACTCTAGCAGCGTGAGCGGCAGCACCTCTCCGGCGACGGTGAGCCTCACGGCGGCAAGATCGAAGTCAAACGGGCCGATCGTGAGCTTCGACTGACTGCCAGGGACCGGCGTCGCCCGACGAAGAAGGGCCTGGACCCGCAGCACCAGTTCCTTGGGGCTGAAAGGCTTCGACATGTAGTCGTCAGCTCCTCTTTGGAGGCCGGCGATCCTGTCCTGCGTCTGCCCACGCGCGGTGAGCATCAGGATGGGGATCCGGCTGGTCGCTTCGTCTGACCGGAGCACCTCGCAGACACGGAAACCATCGCGGCCGGGCATCATCACGTCGAGCACGATGGCTGCCGGTGGACTCTTCCTGGCTTTGTCGAGGGCCTCCAGGCCATTCACTGCCTCCGCAGTCTCGAACCCGGCGTTCTGTAGATTCGCGCACACGAGTTCACGCACGTCTTCCTCGTCATCGGCTACCAAGATCAAGGGTTTCTCAGGCATTTGCAGGGTGATCGTGTTCAGTTAGCCGGCACCAGACTAACACGGCAGCCCGGTGGCTGGTCAATGAAGGATATTTCGTGGCCGTATTGCGTCATGCTTGATCCAAGCGGGTGGAGCAAAGCCAGGCAATCCTCTGAGCGTGAAGGTTTCGTCACATAATGGCCATGGACGGATTGATCCCGTTCGGGCTGAGATCGGCCCAAATCCTTGATTTTCAGCGACTTCGGTCATTCCCGCGAGGCATCTCAAAAAAGTCGCTCAGTGACGAATTTTTCACGTTGAAAAAAAGTTTTCTTCCCGCAGCCCGCCTCCCATCAAGGATTGGCCGAGGCACCCAGGGTTGTTCACAATTTTGATCTTGGCGAGACACAACATATTGTGCATTATCTTCCCCGCTGCGCCAATATCTTGTGCTTCCGGTGCCAGCGACGCTCCAGCCCTTGATTTTACAGCCCTCCAGCCTCTCCGACCCCTTTTCGTTCCCCGAAATAAATCCCGAAAATTAGCCAAATCACCCTCTCAAGCCCCTCCCAGACCATGGAAAAAATCGTCACCGTCGGCAACCGCTCATTCCCCCTCGACTCCGACAAAGCCGAGGCCGCTTATCAGGCCAAGAAGGTCATCAACGGACGCAAGTCCATGACCTTCAATCTCCTCCCGCTCCGCTACAAGTGGGCCTATGACCTCTATCGCACGATGAAGGCCAACCACTGGGAGCCCGAAGACATCCAGATGCAGAAGGATGTGGAGCAATGGCGCTCCAACGAAATCACGGAAAATGAGCGCTGGATCATCATGATGGGCGTCGGCTATTTCTCCGCTGCCGAAGGCATCGTGGGCGACAACATCCAGCACGTCATTCGCGAGCTGGTGACCGCGCCGGAGCTGAAGCTGGTGCTGGGCCGCCACGCTCACGAGGAAAACATCCACGCTGACAGCCTGCTATACATGATTTCCTCCCTTGGCATCAACCCGCATGAGTGCGAGGCCATGTTCGAGCAGATCCCGACGATCGTGAAGAAGAACGAGTTCGTCACCAAGACCTCACACGCTCTGCGCCGTGATCTCGACCTGACGAAGCCGGAGAACAAGCAGCTCCTCGCCAAGAACATCTTCATGTTCGGCCAGTGCATGGAAGGCACGCAATTCTACGGCCTCTTCGGCATGATCCTGAGCCTCTACCGCCAGAACAAATTCCCCGGAATCGGCCAGATGTTCCGTTACACGCTGCGCGATGAATCGAACCACATCGAGCTGCTGCGCAATTTGTTCATGGACCTCGTCGAGGAGAACCAGGAAATCTGGACGCCGGAATTCCGCGAGGAGCTGGTGAACACGATGCGCGAGGCTGTCTCTCTGGAGAAGGAATTCATCCGCGACTGCCTGCCCGTCAATGCGGTGGGTCTCAGCGCCGATGAGTTCGAGCGCTACATCGATTACATCGCCGACCGCCGCCTCGTTGGCTGCGGCCTGCCGGAATTGAATCCCGGCATCAAGAACTCGCTCCCCTGGCTCGCCGAGCTGATGGACATCCGCAAGGAGCAGAACTTCTTCGAAGGCAAGGTCACCGACTACAAAAAGGCGTCGTCCCTCACCATGGGCAGTGACGACGAGCTGTAACCGTTCTTTCCGCCCGCCCGCAGTTATTTCGCTGGAAGTTCCAGCGTCCGCCCCGCTATCCTCAAAATTGATTTTCGAGTCCTAAACAACCTCACTCAACCTCCCCACTCCCCTCCCGCCATGATCAAGAACCTCCTGAATGAAGACACGGAGTTGAAGCGCCTCGCGACAACTCCCAAGGATCAAAAACCCCAGTTCGCCTGGAGAGCCGTGACGGCAAACGTCCCGGATCATCCCAGCGCGATCAAAGTGAAGATCGGCAATGCCGAGCGTGACTTCGATCTTGGCGAGATCGCCGACACCGTTGGCAATGCGCTCACCGATCTCTTCATCGCGCGTCGTCAGGAAGAGAACATTTTCTCCGAGGACAATCAGCAGCTCGTCCAGCTCATCTCCCGCGCCGTGTCGCAGGAATTGCAGCAGACCGCCGGCACCTCGGGTGGTGATCTCGCCACGCTGAATGCTCATGAGATTTACCAGGTCATCGAGCGCGCACTCGTGAAGCACAACGCCCACGATGTCGCCCGCAGCATGGTCGTGCGGCGCAACCGCAACGACTTGAACCCGTCGTCTTCCGAGTCATCCACACCTCAGCCACTCGTGATCAATACCAAAGTCATCCGCCGCAGTGGTCAGCTCGTGCCGTGGAATCACAACAAGATCGAGGTGGCCGTGCGCAAGGCCTTCCTCTCCCTCGAGCTCGAGTCCTCTCCCGCCGTGCCGGTTGCTGAAGCGGTCAGCCGCATCGTCGCTGAGCACGGCAGCCAGTTCATGCATATCGAAGAAGTGCAGAACCTCGTCGAAGAAGAACTCATGAAGCAGGGCTACTTCAAAGTCGCCCGCGCTTACATCCAGTACCGGTCCCAGCGTGATCGCCTGCGCGAAAACGAAACCATCGTGGCCGATCAAGCCGCTGCGGCGGACGCCGAAGTGCAGCAGTCGCTCATCCTCGTCAAAGCCAGCCCCACTGAGTCCTTCCTCTGGGATGGCCAGGACCTCAAGAAGCGCATCGACTTCGCCATGCTCGGGCTCGACCTCTGCATCCCGCGCAATGAGATCGAGATGGAACTCCGTCGTTCCATCATCACCGACATCACCATCGAGGATCTCCAGCGCACCATCATCCTGAACTCCCGCACGCTCATGGAGAAGGACGCCGACTTCGCGAAGTTCGCCGCCCGCATCCGCCTCAGCTACATCTATGAAGAAGTGCTCGGCTGGGACATCGTGCGCGATGGCATCGACCAGCTCCCTGCCTTCCACCGCCGCGCGTTCAAGAAGAACATCACCCGTGGCATCGAGATCGAGCGCCTCGCGCCTCGCATCCGCGAGTACGATCTCGACAAGCTCGCCGCCGCTCTCGATCCCGCCGCCGACCTCGACTTCGACTTCCTCGGCATCCAGACGCTCTACGATCGCTACCTCATCGTGGACAAGAAGACCAAGCCCGCACGCCGCCTCGAAACGCCCCAGCTCTTCTGGATGCGCGTCGCCATGGGCCTTTGCGTGAACGAAGCCGACGCCGAAGACAAGATCATCGGCCTCTACCGTGTGTACAAAGGCCGCCGCTTCTGCTCGTCCACGCCGACGCTCTTCAATTCCGGCACGCTCCACACCCAGCTCTCGTCCTGCTACCTCTACAAGGTGGACGACAGCATCGAGTCCATCATGATCCGTGGCATCGCGGAGAACGCCTTCCTTTCCAAATGGGCAGGCGGCCTCGGCGGCTCATGGACGGCCGTGCGCGGCACCGGCAGCTACATCAAGGGCACCAATGGTGAATCACAAGGCGTCATCCCCTTCCTCAAACTGCACAACGACCAGCTCGTCGCCGTCAACCAAGGCGGCAAGCGTCGCGGCTCCGGCTGCGCCTACCTCGAAATCTGGCACAACGACATCGAAGACTTCCTCGAACTCCGCGTGAACACCGGTGACGAGCGCCGCCGCACGCACGACCTCAACACCGCCAACTGGATCCCCGACCTCTTCATGAAGCGCCTCGAAGACCGGGGCAACTGGACCCTCTTCCGCGCCAACGAAACGCCCGACCTCCACGACCTCTACGGCAGCGCCTTTGAAAAACGCTACGTCGAGTACGAAGCCCTCGCCGCCGCTGGCAAGATCAACGGCCGCACCGTCGAGGCCATCGACCTGTGGAAGAAAATGCTCAAGTCCATCTTCGAGACCGGCCATCCTTGGATCACCTTCAAGGACCCATGCAACGTCCGCAGCCCGCAGGATCACGTCGGCGTCATCCACAGCAGCAATCTCTGCACCGAGATCACCCTCAACACCTCCGCTGACGAGACCGCCGTTTGCAATCTCGGCTCCGTCCTCCTCGACAATCACCTCGACGACGCCGGCAACATCGACCACACCAAGCTCCGCGAGACCATCCGCATGGCCGTCCGCGTGCTCGACAACGTCATCGACATCAATTACTACCCCACCGAAGCCGCCAAGACCGCCAACACCCGCCACCGCCCCGTCGGCCTCGGCATCATGGGTCTGCAGTACGCCCTTTATCGCAAAGGCATCGCCTTCGCCTCCAAGGAAGCCGTCGAGTTCAACGACGAGTTCATGGAAGCCATCGCCTACTACGCCTACGAGGCCTCCAGCGACCTCGCCGCCGAGCGCGGCACCTACTCCACCTACAAAGGCAGCAAGTGGGATCGCGGCCTCCTCCCGCAGGACACCGTCGATCTCCTCGCCCGGGAGCGCGGCATGGACATCGACGTCCCACGCGGCGGCAAGATGGACTGGACCAGCCTGCGCGAGAAGATCAAAAAGAACGGCATGAGGAACTCCAACGTCCTCGCCATCGCCCCCACCGCCACCATCTCGAACATCATGGGCTCCAGCCCCTGCATCGAGCCCCTCTTCACCAATCTCTACACCAAGAGCAACCTCTCCGGCGACTTCACCGTGCTCAACTGGTTCCTCATCAAGGACCTCAAGAAGCGCGGCCTCTGGACACCCGAGATCCAGAACAAGCTCAAATACACCGACGGCGAACTCGAGAGCATCGAGGAAATTCCCCTCGACCTGAAGCGGAAGTACGCCACCGCCTTCTGCATCGACTGGGCCTACCTCGTCGATGCCGCCGCGCGCCGCCAGAAATGGATCGACCAGAGCCAGAGCGTGAACCTCTTCTTTGGCGACACCGACATCCGTCCGTTGTCACACATGTACCGCGCCGCCTGGCGGAAAGGTCTCAAGACCACTTATTACCTCCGCACCAGAAGCTCCTCCAACATCGAAAAAGCCACCACCGAGGTGGAAAAAGAGATGCGCGGCATCGTCGGCCAGACCGCCGGCAAACGCGAATACAGCGAGGAAGAGAAGAACGCGTGCAGCATCGAGGCGATGAGGAACGGCGGGACGTGCGAGGCTTGTCAGTGAGGGATGAACTAACGACGTCTTGTGCTCGGCCCGATGTTATAGGCTGACAACTCCATGCGTTTACTAACATGCCCAGGCCAAACATCACGGCGGGTATCTGGTTCCGAAATGTAAGATGGCCGAGCGGTAGTCATTGGCGCACAGATATTCCAACCTCTGTCTTCCACGACCCTTACGTTCGTGCGGTTCGTTACGCCCTCAGCGATGGTCCCATCGTTCAGGTGCCTATGGCCGAGTTGCGGCGGGCTCTCGCCAATACACCCGAGCGTGACCTTGGCCGCAAGATTGGCCCGTACAACATCGACCCATTCGCAAAGAGAATCGAAGATTGCCCTGTGCAGATGACTTTTGGCCCCTTTCTCGACCTTAACCTAGCCGATATTCATGAGTTTCACGGTCGAGGCCGCGGCCATGTAGTTCGTCCCCCAGTGCCACTCGAGTATTACAGAATGGCAGACATAGTTCTGGAGCGTGTCCGTGCAGGCCGCATCAGCTTCGGCCAACTAGTTGACCGCATCCAAGAACTGAATCCGAGTCTGACCGTCGTTCGATCGCGCGAGGGCACTGTCTCGCGCGAAGAGATTGCATACGTTCTTCGAATCAATCACCTCCGAGCCGTAAAGAACTTTGAAGATGAGCTTTTGCACGACACCGAAACAAGTGCCTAACAGCTACTGATGTAGTAACATCCGAACTGCGTTGCTGGGCGAAACGCGAGAAACAATTCGTCCACCACATTCCCGTTCCCGAAGCCCAATGGTCTTCCGTCTTCCAGACTAGGGTTGCCTCAACCCTGGGTCCCGCGACACGACCACCGCGCATTCCCATCCGGTCAACGCCAACGGCGTGTCCCATCCCAGCCTGGGGTTTTAACCCCAGGTTCCGAGATCGAGCCAAAGGGATGAGCGCTGAAAGCGCGTCTCATGCAGGACCGACATCCTTTGCATGAACAACGCCGCACTCCATGAGACGCGCTTTCAGCGCTTCGCACGCGCACGCCGTTCGGGTCCTGGGGTTGCTGCGTAGCCGCGAAGCGAAACCCCAGGCTGTCATGGTGCGCGCCTTTGGCGCTGAGAACCTGGCGATGGATGATTCCGCATGGGACGTGGCCACGGCATGGCTGTTGGTGCTCGTGCCGTTGATCGCCGTGATGAACTGCGCGCGTGGTCTCCTCGCCGGGAGGGCCTTGGGGATCTGGCGGTGAGGCCGCCGCACTGTTTTTGAGCGACCCCCGACGAACCTGGGCTCCCTCCAACGACTGGAGGGGACCGCTGGACGAGCGGAAGGCTCCCTCCAACGAGCCGGGGTTGACCCCCGACGATCCGGGGTTGACCCCCGATGGTCCGGGGTCATGGTCCGGCGATCCGGGGGCGACCCCCGATGGCCCGGGGTCACGGTCCGACGAGCCGGGGTTGACCCCCGATAGTCTGGGGTCACGGTCCGGCGATCCGGGGGCGACCCCCGATGGCCCGGGGTCACGGTCCGGCGACCCGGGGGCGACCCCCGATGGCCCGGGGTCTCCGTCCGACGATCCGGGGCTGACCCCCGATGGTCCGGGGTCTCCGTCCAACGATCCGGGGTTGCCCCCAAGCGCCTCAAAAACAGCCCGAGACGCATATTGGAACTCCAAGTGTTGTCGGATCCCTCTCTCTCAGAACGGGAGAATATCCAGATCGGCCCGGAACTCAGCTTCCGAGGGCGCTTGAGAACGGGGGGCAGGCTGCAAGTGGCTGACAGATTGGCACGCAAAACGACGCGTCATCTCAACGCCAACGGCGTGTCCTATCACAGCCTGGGGTTTCGCTTCGCGGCTTCGCAGCAACCCCAGGTTCCGAGATCGAGCCAAAGGGATGAGCGCTGAAAGCGCGTCTCATGCACGACGGACATCCTCCGCGCGAACAACGCCAAACTCCATGAGACGCGCTTTCAGCGCTCCGCTCTCCACGCCGTTCGACGCCTGGGGTTGCTGCGTAGCCGCGACGCGAAACCCCAGGCTATCATGCGACGCGCCCTTGGCGCTGAATGCGGATTCATGGCCGTCGCGTGGTCACCGCGAATTGTGCGCCAAAAAACTCGACACCCGATTTCGCGCTCCCTATTCTCGCGCCTATGCCGCAGTCGCTCAGCCTCGTCATCGTGCATCTGATCTTCTCCACCAAAGATCGCGAGCCCTGGATCACCCGCGAGATGCGACCGCGACTGCACGCCTACCTCGCCGAGGTGGCGCGTGGTCATGGCTGTCTGGCCAACCGCGTCGGCGGCGTGGCGGACCATGTGCATCTGGCGCTCACACTGCCGCGCACGATGACACAGAGCGATCTGGTGAAGGAACTCAAGACCAGCTCGAACCACTGGCTTGAGAAACAAGACGAGCGTTTCTCCGCCTTCGCCTGGCAGCGCGGGTACGGCATCTTTTCCATCGGCAAATCCCAGCTCCCCGCCCTCACGGGATACATCGACACCCAGGAAGAACACCACCGCACTCGAACCTTCCAGGAGGAGTTCCGCACCATGTTGGACAAATACGGCGTGGACCACGACGAAGCCTACGTGTGGGATTAAACTTCGCGGCTTAAAGAGCAATACCCGCGCCTTCGAAATCTCCCCACGAATGCATCGGACACTGGCCATCTCCTGCTGCCTGCTGGCGATCACGGTATCGGCGCAATCGTCGAAAACTCGACGGACCAGCCCCGATCCTGCCATAAAGGCACCTGTGGTGAACACGGCACCCAATGTCCGTTATTCCGCGGAGCGGCGGGTCTTTCAGGGCGTGCCGACCATCGAACGCACGCCCAATGGTCGGCTTTGGGCGGCGTGGATTGCGCGGACGAATGAGCAAGCGCCCGACTGCCATGTGCTCCTCGTCACCAGCGACGATGGCGGGATGTCGTGGTCAAAACCACGGCTGGTGATCGACCCGCCCGGTGACGTTTGCGCATTTGATCCATGCCTATGGCTCGATCCAGACGGATTGCTGTGGATGTTTTGGGCGCAATCGCATGGCCGGTGGGACGGTCGTGGCGGCGTGTGGTGCATAACGTCGGAGGATTCGCAAACGTCCGCGCCCACTTGGTCCACGCCGCGCCGCCTGTGCAACGGAGTGATGCTGAACAAACCCACCGTGCTCAGTTCGGGAGAGTGGCTGCTACCGGTTTCCGTGTGGGCGATAGCTTCGGACGCCACCGCAGCGCCCTCACACCTGCGTGATCCCGGTGAGGAGAGCGGAGCCAATGTCCTTGTTTCGCACGACTTCGGTCAAACCCTCGCGCAGTTCAGTCAGGTGCGAGTGCCGCAGCGCGAATACGACGAGCACCAGATCATCGAGCGTGGCGATGGAAGCCTCTGGATGCTCGTGCGCGTCCCGATTGGTATCGCCGAGACTGAATCCACCGATGGCGGCAAGACGTGGACGAACGCCCGGCAATCCATCACGCCACACGTGGACTCGCGTTTCTGCATAAGGCGGCTGCGGTCGGGACGTCTGCTTCTCATCACACACGAGCCGCCCGATGGGAAGACGCGATCGCACCTCATCGCCCGTGTATCGAGCGACGACGGCAAGACATGGCAAGGTGGCCTCATGCTTGACGACCGCCCCGGTGTCTCCTACCCCGACGCTGTCGAGGATTCCCAGGGGGTGATTCGCGTCATCTACGATTTCGAGCGCACGAGATCGAAACAGATTCTCATGGCGCAATTCAACGAGCAGAACGTCGTGAGTGGCAGACGATCCAGCACCACCCGGCTCCGAGTGCTCGTCAATCAAGCCACGGGCACCGCGCTGACGAAGCCGCAGGAATAGAACAGGTAGTCCCAAATGATCGAGTTGATTTATAAAGGGTTCGTCCCTTTATAAACCAAACCCATGAAGCCCTACTACATCACCACCGCCATCGACTACACCAACGCAGCGCCGCACATCGGCCATGCGTACGAGAAGGTGCTGGCGGATGTGATGGCGCGGTTCCAGCGGTTGAACGGACGCGAGGTCTATTTCCTCACTGGCGTGGATCAGCACGGGCAGAAAGTGCAGAAGAAAGCGGCGGAGGCGGGCCAGGAGCCACAGGCGTTTGTCGATGAGATCACGACGCACTTCACATCGCTATGGGAGAAGCTCGGCGTGAAGTACGATGCCTTTGCCCGCACGACTGCCGAGCCCCACAAGCGCGTGGTGCAGGCCATCCTCACTCGGCTGCACGATGCGGGGCAGCTCTACAAGGCATCGCGGCAGGGCTTTTACTCGGTGCGCCAGGAGCAGTTCCTCACCGACAAGGAGCGACGCGAGGATGGCACCTTCGGCGAGGAGTGGGGCGAGGTGGTCGAGCTGGAGGAAGCCAACTGGTATTTCAAGCTCAGTGAGCATGTGGAGTGGTTGAAGGGTTTCATTCGGAGCCATCCCGACTTCATCCTCCCCGATTTCCGCGCGCATGATGTGATCAATGCGCTCGAAGGCGGAGGCAGCATCGACCTCTGCATCTCGCGCCCGAAGGAGCGCCTCACATGGGGCATTCCCCTGCCCTTCGACCCAGACTTCGTGAACTACGTCTGGTTCGACGCGCTGGTGAACTACGTCAGCTTCGCAGGCTACCTGGCCGATGAATGCGGCAACACGGGCTTGCCTGATTTCAAGACACTCTGGCCCGCAGACGCGCACGTCATCGGCAAGGACATCCTCAGCCCGCCGCACGCGATTTACTGGCCCACGATGCTGCACGCCATGGGCTTCAGCGACGCGGAGATGCCGCGCCTCATCGTCCACGGCTGGTGGAACCTGCGCGGCGGCAAGATCAGCAAGAGCGTTGGCAATGTGATCGACCCCGTCGCGTTGGCCGACACCTTCACGCCCGACGGCCTGCGCTTCTATTTGATGAAGGACATCGCCACCGGCTACGACGCCGACTTCAGCGACGAGCGCCTGCTCATGGCCTACAACAAGGAACTCGGCGGCGGGCTCGGCAACCTGCTCAACCGCACGCTCAAGATGGCCAACAACTACCGCGCCGGTGTGGTGAAGATCGGCGGCTTCGATGACGACGTGTGCGCCTCGCTCCGCCAGACCGTCGCCGATGCGGAGGCCGCATATCCAGCGAGGATGGAGAGCTGGGCCATTCACCACGGCATCGAGGAAGCGTGGAAGATCGTGACCGCCGCCAATGGCTTCATCGAGTTGACCCAGCCCTTCAAGCTGGCCAAGGACGAGTCACAAGCCGCACGCCTCGACGCCGTGCTGCATCATCTCGCCGAGGCCATTCTGCATGTCACCGTCCTGCTGAATCCCATCATGCCCGTCATGTGCGAGCGTATCCGCGAGCAGCTCGGCTGGACATTGCCATCGGGCTTCAAGCTCGCCGATCTCAAATGGGGCCTGCTACCGGATGGCCACCAGCTCGGCCAGGGCACGCCGTTGTTTCCGCGTGTCGAAGTCGAGGCGTAGTGCTCACTTAGATGTTGGCCAATGCGTCGATAACCTGTGCCAGCGCACGCGCGCGGTGGCTGAGGCCGTTCTTCGTTTGGGAAGGCAGCTCTCCGAACGTTTGATCAAAACCATCGGGCACAAACAAGGCGTCGTAGCCAAAGCCACCCATACCGCGCTCCTCCAAGAGCAGGCAGCCCTCCACGGCTCCGCTGAAAGTCCCCAGCGCCTTTCCGCCACGCGCCAGCGCCATGCAGCAACGGAAGCGTCCGGTGAAGGGGCCGGTGCGACTGGCCAGCTCACGCTTCAGTTTCTCGCGGTTGTCGGCATCGGTTGCCTTCTCGCCTGCGTAGCGCGCTGACTTCACGCCGGGATGGCCGCCGAGCGCATCGACCTCGAGGCCGGAATCATCCGAGAGCACCAGCAGCTCGGAGAGTGCGATGCTTGCGCCCTCGGCCTTGATGATGGCGTTGGCTTCAAAGGTATCGCCCGTTTCTTCCGGCAGCACGAGGCCGGGGTGCGCGCGCATGTCGAGCACCTCCCATTGGGGACCGAGCATGGCTTGGATTTCGGCTGTCTTGTGGGTGTTGGAGGTGGCGACGAGGAGTTGTGGCATGGTCTTCGGCGCAACAAACTGACGCGCATCACAATGGCAAGGCTGATGAAGCACCGATGCCCCGATGCGCTGATCAGAACGCCCATCTCAGCGCGTAGGTTTGTGCAGCAATGACCCCCATGCTGATGAAACCTATTTCGATCTTTGCCGCCCTTTTGGGAACAACGACGGCCGCCCTGTCCGCGGAGCTGGATTATTACCGCGACGTCTATCCGTTTCTGAAGGTGAACTGCATTTCTTGCCACAACAAGACGACGACGAAGGCCGACCTCAACATGGAGACGCCCGAGCTGATGAAGAAGGGCGGCGAGTCCGGGCCATCGATCATCGCTGGCAAGAGCGCGGAGAGTCTGGTCGTGCAGGCATCGCTCCACCAACACGACATGGAGATGCCGCCGGGAAACAACAAATCTGGCGCGGTGAATCTCACGCCTGCCGAGATCGCGATCCTGAAGCAATGGATCGATCAGGGCGCGAAGAGCTCGGTGCAGCAGGAGCGCGCCGTGGCGTGGCAGGCACTTTCGTCGAGCGTGGACCCCATCTACACGGTGGCGATGACGAGGGACGGGCGTTACGCGGCGTGCGGGCGCGCGAACCAAATTTTTCTCTACGATCTGGCCACGCGGCAGTTCGTCACGCAGATCACCGATGCAAAGGAAAAGCCCGGCACGGCGCATCGTGCGCTGGTGCAGTCGCTGACGTTCAGCCCTGACGGCACGCGGCTGGCGAGCGGAAGTTTCCGTGAGGTGAAAATCTGGCGGCTCGAGTCCTCCACTCCGGCGGCACAGCCCGCAAAGCCGATGGCGGCGGACGAGGCGCTGATCAAGAAGATCACGACCACCGGCAAAGTGGCGGTGGTGAGCAGCGCGATGTCTGCAGATGGAAAGCAGGTCGCCACGGGCTGCGCGGATGGCTCGGTGCGCGTGTGGGATGCAGCAACGGCGAAATTGATTGTCGAACTGCGCGGCAACGTGGCGGCCACGAAGAAGACGGCGGAGCTGGATTGGACCACGGCCTTCCAGACGCTGGAGCAGGCCTTTCAAAAGTCCGAGATCGCACGCATCGAGGCGCAGGACAAGGCGCTCGACGAACTGCTCAAGAAAGCCAACGACGCCATCGTGGCCATGAAGAAAGTGCTGCCCGAGAAGCAGAAGGCCGTGAAGCCAACAACGGACGCCAAGGCGACGGCGCAAAAGAGCGTGGACGACGTGGCGGCGCTCATCGCAAAAGCACCCGGCGGCAAGCCGGATGCGGCGCTGACGAAGCAGCTCAAGGATGCGCAGGAAAAACTGCAAACCGCCGCGATGACTGAGGTCTCCGCCGTCTCGGCCGTGACCGCCACTGAGAGCAACGTGAAGGATGCCGAGGACGATGTGAAACGAATCTCAGACTCGAAGGCAAAGAACGCCAAAGCCATCGCAGCCGCGAATGCGGCCATCGCTAATGCAAAGAAGACGCAGGACCAGGCGACCGCCGACCTCGCCGCGCTGAAGCTCGCGCTCACGAAGACGACGGCAAAACCAGTCGCCGTCGTATTCTCCGCGGACGGTCAGCGAGTGAGCGCAAAGTTTGAGGACAAGACCATCCATGTGTGGGCCGTCGCCTCTGGTGCGCCGATCACACAGAGCACGGGCGATGATCCAGCAGCAGCGCTGGTCGCGAGCACGTCCCCGCGCTGGACACTCGAACGCACGCTTGGCGGCATCACGGATCGCACGCTCTTCATCGACCGAGTGAACGCCGTGCGCTTCAGCCCTGATGGAAAGACGCTCGCCACCGGCGGCGGCGAGCTTTCACGCGCTGGAGACATCATCCTGTTCGACGTCGCGACAGGGAAGCCATCCAAGAGCTGGAAGGAACGCCACGCCGATACCGTGCTCTGCCTCGACTTCTCACCCGATGGCAAGCTCCTCGCCTCCGGTGCCGCCGACAAGATCGCGCGCGTGACCGACATCGCCTCGGGCAAGCAGGTGAATCTCTTCGAGGGCCACACGCACCATGTCATGGGCGTGGCATTCCGCGCTGACGGTCGCGTGCTTGCCACCGCGGGTGCAGACGGAGTGGTGAGCACCTGGGACATGATCATGGGCGAGCGGAAGAAAAAGATCGAGGGCTGGACCAAGGAAGTGACCTCGCTGCAGTTCATCGGTGCCACGAATCAGATCGTCACCTCCGCCGGCGACAATCTTGTCCGCATCGTGACCGATGATGGCACCGAGGTGCGCGCCATCGCCAAGCTGCCCGACTACATGCAAGCCGCCGCCAGTGCTCCCGGCGGCGGAACAATCATCGGCGGCGGCGAGGACAGCACGCTGCGTGTGTGGGATGGTGCCGGAAAGGAACTCGCCGCATTTGGCGCGGTGAAGATTGCGCCTTGATGCGAGGCGTAAGGTCTGGTTCCGACGGGAAGATCACGCGGCGGCGGAGCGTTCGTTTCCATGAGGCCGCGTGAAGTGGCCTTTCACCCGCCATGAATCTCATCCAGCAGGAAAACGCAAAGCCAGGCTCGTCCGACTGGCAGCTCACGCGAATGAAGCTCGACAGCAGCGAGGGATTTCGCTCCTCGATCATTGAGGGCTACTGCTCGCGTCAGTCCGTGAAGGCTGGGGAGACGCTGGATTTTTTTGTCAGCACAAAACCTGCCGCACGGTTCAAGATCGAGATCTTCCGCACCGGCTACTACGGCGGGCGCGGTGCGCGGCTGATGACGGAGCTTGGCCCTTTTGATGGCAAGACTCAGCCCACGCCAGACATCGGCACGAAACGGCTGCGCGAGTGCCAGTGGGAGAAGACGACATCGCTCAAGATCCCAGCCGACTGGGTCAGTGGAGTGTATCTCGGCAGGCTGACGACGATCCCCGGTGAGTCCCTTTTGCAAAGGGACACTCAGCGAGCGCAGGGACAAAGCGCGCCCATCGGAACAAGTGCGCATGAAAGGCCCGCTGCAAGCGAGCCCTACTGGCAGAGCTATGTCGTCTTCATCGTCACGGACGACCGCGCCGCCGACATCCTTTTCCAATGCAGCGACAACACCTGGCAGGCCTACAATCGCTGGCCGGACAGCTACTCGCTCTACACTGATCCGAAGGGCAACCAAGGCCCCTGGTCCGATGTGAGCTTTGATCGGCCTTATGCGAAGTATGCGCAGATTTACGAGAACCCGCAGTCCGTCGGCAGCGGCGAGTGGTTGTGCTTCGAGTTTCCGGCGGGCTACTGGCTCGAGCAGCATGGCTACGATGTGACCTACTGCTCCAACAGCGATCTGATAACGCCCGACCACGGCTTGAAATGCAAAGCGTTCATCAGCATCGGCCACGATGAATACTGGGACATCCGCCAGCATGACAGCGTGGTGAAGATGCGCGATGCGGGCGTGAACCTGCTCTTCCTCTCCGGCAACTCCGTGTGCTGGGTGACGCCATTCTCACCCAACGCAAAGGGAGAACCCAACCGGCGCATCTTCCGCGGTGGTCCCTATGGCGGCGACTACAAGTATGCCGTTGATCGCGAGAAGGACTACGGGCCCTATCCACACCGTGGCCCCGACGAGGGCTATCTCATGGGCGCGCGCAACATCGATCCGGTGAACGGCGGCGGCGATTGGATCTGCACGAAGCCCGAGCACTGGATCTTTAAAGGCACCGGCATGAAAAAGGGCGACGCGATCCCAGGCCTGATCGGCTGGGAGTATCACGGTGATCCGCCGACGGACCTTCCCGGACTCGAAGTCGTGGCCGGCGGCACAGCGTGGCAGGGCGGACGGAATCCGCAGCAATGGGCCGCCACGATTTATCCGGGGCCGAAAGGGAACTTCGTCTTCAACGCCTCCACGATCTGGTGGGCGCAAGGCCTGAGCAAACCGCCCGGCCACATGCCCGTGTGGAGCCACTACTCACGCCCACACGGAGCTGATGCGCGCGTGCAGCGGATCACGGAGAATCTGCTGAAGAAGGCGCTCGCCTAACTCAAAAGCGTCCGGTAAACTGACTTTATGAACATGGACCGCATCACCATTGATCCCGCCGTCATGTCTGGTAAGCCCTGTATCAGGAGTCTCCGCGTGACCGTGGCCAACGTCCTGCGCCAACTCGCCAATCACCGAACACCAGAGCAAATCCTCGCTGCCTACCCATACCTTGAATCGCTGGATATTGACGCCTGTCTCGCATACGCGGCGCTCCGCGTGGATGACGAGGAACTGGCGCTGGTCGCTGCATGAAGCTGCTGGTGGACATGAACCTCAGCCCTGATTGGGTGCGGTTGCTTGCTGCACGAGGCTGGGAGGCTCGGCACTGGAGCCAGATCGGTCCAGGCAATGCCCCTGATGCTGAACTTCTCCGCTGGGCGCGTGAGCACGGCCATATCGTGGTGACCCAAGATTTGGATTTCCCTCAACTGCTCTTCGCGACGCAGGATATGGGACCGAGCGTCGTGCTCCTGCGCATGGACAATGAATTCGATCCGGCCGCGCAACAGCATGTGCTCGCAGCGATGTCCTCGGCGGAAGAAGCACTCAAGACAGGTGCGCTCTTGAATATCTCGCCGAGCCGCATTCGGATCCGCCGTCTGCCCATTACGTCTGCCCACCACTAACCATCTCGCGAGTTGGCGGCGCTTCTTCCCCTAGCTTCGCCTCATCACCGCGGCTGCACCTTGGATTTCGCCTTGCCGCCGAAGTAGGGATACGAGTCCCACGAATCATTCGCGGGATCCACACGCGGATCGTTCGTCTCACGCATCCACTGATCAACGCGCGCGCCGAGGTGCTGTTTGGTTTTCGCGTGCTTTGGATCAGCGGCGAGGTTGTGGATCTGGTCCGGGTCGGTGGCGAGGTCGTAGAGTTCTTCGGCGGGGCGCTTGCCGAAGTTGAGTTCAAAGAAGCGCTTCATCTGTGGCGCATCTTGGCTCGCGAGGATGTGCTCTTTCGTGCGCGAGCCATCGACATCGCCATACGGTCCGACTGCGAAGTGCAGCTCGGGGTCACCCGACGGCCAGCGGTCGGGCCGGAGATTGCGCAGGTAGAGGAACTCCCTCGTTCGGATGCCGCGCACCGGATAGCTCAGATCGCCGCGCCGGACATTCGCGTGTCGCTCGCGCTCGATGAAGACGCAATCGCGCGGCAATGCCGACGGTTTCCCCTCCAGCACATCGACAAAACTGCGGCCCGTCATCTCGGGCCACGGTTTCAGCCCCGCGATCTCCAGAAACGTCGGCGCGAGATCGGTGAGCGAGATGAAGTCATCGACGACTCGGCCCGGCTTGATCGTTCCCGGCCAGCGGATCGCGATAGGAACGTGCGACCCTGCATCGTAGCAATGCGCCAGGCCGTGCGGCATCTGCCAGCCGTTGTCGCTGACACAGACCACGACGGTGTGTTCGAGCAGCGCTTGTTTCTCCAAGAGCGCAATGGCCTCGCCAAATGCCGCGTCCATCTTTTCGACCGCCGCCAGATAGTCTGCGATTTCCTCACGCACCTCGGGCGTGTCTGGCAGATACGCGGGCACGCGGACTTTTCTTGGATCGATGCCACGCTCCCTGCCGCTCCCGGCTTTCCACTGATGCAGTGCGGTGTGAACGGAGCCGAGCCAGAAGAAGAATGGCTGATCGGCCTTTCGCTCAGCGATGAAACCTGGGAAATCCTTGAACTGCTTCCCCGCCGGATTCTCGCTGCGGCCGTAGTCCTTGAAGTTGCCCGGTGACCAACCCTTGCCCGTGAAGCCGACGTGATAGCCGACTTCATGCAATGCATCCCCGAAGACCCGGTGTTTGCCGTCGAACTTGCTCCACAGGCTGGCCGCATCCGCGAGTTGGTGCGCCGCGCGCCCGGTGACGATGCACGACCGTGTGGGCGAGCATGACGGCACGGGGCAGAATGCATTCGTGAACCGCGCTCCCTCGCGTGCGAGGCGGTCGAAGACGGGCGTCTTCACCACCTGATCGCCATTTGCGCCGGCGTGGTCGTAGAGCCAATTGTCGCCGATGAGCAGGAGGATGTTTGGCCGCGTCTGCGCTGCGCTGGAGCAGACGAGAGTCGTGAAAAACAGGATAGCGATCCGGCGTGTCATGCGCCGATGCTAGCGGCCCGTCGCTGATGGGAAAAGAAAAAACCGCATGGAGACTCCTCAGACTCCATGCGGCTATTTTTTCTTCTATCTAACCAACCCTGGCTACTGAAGAATCAGGTCTCGGTCAGTTCCGGCGGGTTTAGAACCGGATCGAGACGTCAAAGGTAAAGCGGTCGTCTGTCAGACCCTCGGGGCTGATGACGGCCTTCTCGTAGGCAACACCGATGTCCACATTCTTCGTGAGGCGGGAGCGGAAACCGCCACCAACCGTCATCTGAGTGGTGCCGCTCGATGCCGAGCTGCCAAAGTTGATCACATCATAGCCTTCCGAGTCGATCGGAATGCCATTGCCGTCAGCCAGCACCGTCCAGCCATTGGCCACGACGAAGGGGATGAACCATTGGCTCACATAATAGTCGGCCTGCAGGCTGTAGTGGAGGATGGTGCTTTGCTCGTCCGTGTCATTCGGGAAGCGCACGCCCACGTTGGTGGTGAGGTGAAAATCATCGAATCCTTTTTCGGCCGAGACGAAGACGTTCCATTCACCCGAACCGCGGCCTTGGAAGACTTCCTCACTGCCGAGCGGGATGAAGAACGTGAAACCAGGCGTCAGGATGAACTGGTTCGCCGTATCGTCGATGAGCGCATATTTGAAACCAGCGGCGACATCCATCCACCCGTTCATGTCTCCGAGGCCTTCCGTGTGAATGTCAAAGTAACCGTCCTGAACGGCGATGAATGCCAAGCGATCCGTGATCGCGTAGCGGAGTTGCAGCGCATAAAGCTCGGCATTCCCGTCGCCCGTCACGAAGCCGGGATCAATGCGGTGATAGGCAAAGATGGGACGGATCTCACTGCGGATGATGGGGTCTTCGAAAAAGATGGGATTCGCGACCGGAGAGATGGTGTGCTCCTTCCAGTCAACCGCAGCTGGAACCGGGTTCTTGGGAGCCTTGGCTGCGATGTCGGAGCCAGCTTGGGATGTGGTGACGGTAACGGCCGCACAGGCAGCAAATGCCAGGAGCCAACGGGAGGGAGTGTGAGTTGGTTTCTTCATACGCAGCTATTAACGCACAGCTTCTTTTGCGATGATCTCCGGTTCTTGTTCTTCAGTGTGCAAATGCTGCTTCAGTCGCCAGAGCACGCGCATTCAGGAAGGTCAAACGCGACTGCAAAACGCATGGCGACCTCTCGCCACCCATGCTTTGATGGCCGCCCATGAAACTCTCCACCTGGAACGTCAACGGCATCCGTGCCTCGCTCGGCAAAGGATTGCGCGAGTACCTCACCACCTCCGGTTGCGATGTCATCTGCCTTCAGGAAACGAAGGCCGCGCCGGAGCAGGTCGATCTCTCCTGGCTCAGCGGTTACGAGGCCGTGTGGAGCACTGCGGTGAAGAAGGGCTACTCGGGCACCTGCGTGCTCACAAAACATCCGTTCATCAAATCCACGCTCGGCATCGGCCAACCCGGTCACGATGACGAGGGCCGCGTGATCACCCTCGAATATCCCGGCTTCTTCCTCGTGAATGTTTACACCCCCAACTCCCAGGCCGAACTCGCGCGCCTGCCCTACCGATTGGAGTGGGACGACCACTTCCGGCGCTATTTGAAAAAGCTCGAGAAGACCAAGCCCGTGCTGGTGTGTGGCGACCTCAACTGCGCGCACACGGAGATCGACCTCGCCAATCCCAAGTCCAATCGCAAGAACGCCGGCTTTAGCGATGAGGAGCGCGCCAGCTTCGGCAAACATCTCGACGCCGGATTCATCGACGTCTTCCGCCACTTCGACCCGAGCCCGGGCCGCTACACCTGGTGGACCATGCGCACCGGCGGCTCCGCGCGGGAGAAGAACATCGGGTGGCGTCTCGACTACTGGCTCGCCTCGGAGGCACTCCGGCCCAGCCTCAAATCATGCACCATCCGCAGCGACGTCTATGGATCGGATCACTGTCCGGTGGAGATGGAGTTGAAGCTCCCTCATTGAGTCTTCTCGCGGGACAGCAGGTCTTTTGCGGCGGCCAGTTCCTTCAGTTGTTCCGGGCCGACCTTCGGATAATGAAGATCGAGCGAGGCGAGCCCATCGATGACGGCACCCGCGACGACTAGCCGGGTGAACCACTTGTTGTCCGCCGGCACCACATACCACGGAGCCTCTTCAGTGGAGGTATTGCGGATCATGTCTTCGTAGGCATCCATGTAGGCGTCCCAGTGCGCGCGCTCCTTTGCGTCGGTCGGGGAGAATTTCCAATGTTTCTCCGGCTCCTCGATGCGCTCCATGAACCGCTTCTTCTGCTCGTCCTTTGAGACATGGAGGAAGAATTTTCGGATCAGCACGCCGTTGCGGCTCAGGTAGCGCTCAAAGGATCGGATGTCCTCAAAACGCTCCTTCCAGATGTCCTTCGTGATGAGCTTCGGCGGCAGCTTCTGCCTGGAGAGCAACTCCTGATGCACGCGCACGACGAGCGTCTCCTCATAGTAGCTGCGGTTGAAAATGCCGATGCGTCCGCGCTCAGGCAGGCACTTCATGCAGCGCCAGAGGAAGTCGTGGTCCAGATCCTCGCTGGTCGGTGCCTTGAACGAGAAAACCTGGCAGCCTTGCGGATTCACGCCGCTCATCACATGCTTGATCGCGCCGTCCTTGCCCGCCGCATCCATCGCCTGGAAGATCAGCAGCACGGCCCACTTGTCCTGGGCATAGAGCATGTCCTGCAGCTCGGCCAGCGCATCGACGCCGGTTTTGAGCAGCTCTTCCGCCTATGTTCGATCGCCGGAGTCAAGATGCAGCGTGTCTTCAGGATCGACCTTCTTGAGTCGAAACTTCCCGCCGCCACCGACGCGAAACGGCCTGGAAAACTGGTGCGCGACTTTGACGATCTTGTTCAGGTTCATGGCGAGTGTTTGGATCTGGCGTGGTGACTCAAGCCAGACTCCTCATGGTCGGGCTGGCTGTGGATCATCGCAGCATTGCCGCTTGTTGTATTGGGATTCCCAGGCTGCGACAAGCTTTTTGCCTTGCCAGAGTGCTCTCTCCTGCTGCTTCCCAAGTCATGCGCCCAGCAAAGGGATCGTTGCGAAGCACGCACGCCAATGCCACGAGTCAGCCCGACCGATCTCCGCCCCGCCCATGCACGCCCACGCTGACAGCTTCAACATCGCCACCCGAGGAAAGGGCACCTATGAGATCACCAACGACTGCGAGCGCATCGTGCGAGCCAGCGGAATCCGAACCGGAACCGCCACGATCTTCGTTCAGCACACCAGTTGCAGCCTCGTGATCTACGAGAACGCCGACCCCTCGGCGCGGACGGATCTTCACGCTTTCTTTGACCATCTCGTGCCGGAGAACACGCCCTACTTCGTCCACACTCACGAAGGGCCTGACGACATGCCCAGCCACTTGCGCATGGCGCTGACTCGCACATCCGAGGTGATCCCCGTCGTGAATGGAAAACTCGCGCTCGGCACCTGGCAGGGGATTTTCCTCTTCGAACATCGCCGCGCGCCGCACACCCGCAGCGTGGTCGTCTCAGTGGTCGGGGTGTGAGCTAAGAAGCCGTGCGAGTGGTCGTTTCTTCGCCATGAATCTGCTCGCCGATAGTTTTGGCCCGCTGGGAACGCCGGAGCTGGTGATCCTCGCCATCCTCGTGCTGGTGTTATTTGGCGCGAGGAAGCTCCCCACCTTTGGCCGTTCGCTCAGTCGATCGATGGGCGAGTTCCGACGGGCAAAGGAAGCGTTTGAGCGGGAGCTTATGCGCTCCGTGGACAAGCGGGATCAAGACAGGCGCGATCTGCCCGCAGCGGACGACTTTGAAGCCGCCGAGAATCTCCAGCGGCAAACTTTTCGCCATCGTTGTGATTGGCGTGGCCGAAACCTTCTCGTCGTCGCGATGATGCTCCTGTGCGTGGCTCTGCTTGCCATCGCCTTCATGCGAATGTCTAGCTAGCAGCGGCGCACGCTGCGCGGTGGCTTGCCCCACCGTCGAATCTGGCCACCTTGGGCGAAACGAATGAGCACAGCGCCAGCGCCCATCACCTACTTCAACCGCCACACCGGCTCCATTGAGACGGAGGCGGTGTATGGCGAGGGATTCCTGCGCTTCGTGTATGAAAGCCCGCTCGGCGTGCTGCCACTCCATGCGCTGGTGAAGCGCGGCTTTTTCTCGCGCTGGTATGGCTGGCGCATGGACCAAGCGGCCAGCCGGTCGCGCGTGTCGTGCTTCATCGAGCGGTATGTCGTGGACTGGAGAGAGTTTGAAAAGTCGCCCGGCGAGTATGCGAGCTTCAATGAGTTCTTTGCTCGCAAGCTCAAGCCGGACGCGCGGCCTATCGATCCACGAACGGATGCGGTTGTATTTCCGGCTGACGGACGACATCTGGCCATTGCGGACGCCTCGGTGGGTGGAGACTTGTTTGTCAAAGGCGTGAAGTTCGACGTGGCCACATTGCTCGGCGACGCCGCGCTCGCGGCGCGTTTTGCCAGAGGCAGCGTGCTCATCTCGCGGTTGTGCCCGCTCGACTACCATCGCTTTCATTTTCCATGCGAGGGCACTCCAGGCCGGTCGCGGTTGATAAATGGTCCGCTCTTCTCCGTCAGCCCCATCGCCCTGCGGAAGCGGCCCACCATCCTGTGGGAAAACAAACGCTACATCACCGTGCTGAAGACTGCCGCGCTCGGCGAGGTGCTGTTGCTGGAGATCGGCGCGACGTGCGTCGGCTCCGTGGCCCAGACATTCGAAGCAGGCAAAGCAGTGAGCAAGGGTGACGAGAAAGGCTATTTCCTTTTCGGCGGTTCGTCGTTCATCACGATCTTCGAGCCAGGGCGCGTGCGCTTTGCCGATGATCTCTTGGAGCACAGCGCGTCCGGGCGCGAGGTTTACGCAAAAATGGGCGAGGCTGCGGCCTTCGCGGCGGCATAAGAGAATCGCGCTCCCCATTTGAGCGTGCGTTTCTTGAACGCTAGAGGATCGGTCACTCCTCCGAGCTTGTTGTCCCCTCACTGCTGCCGGCGGACCGCATCTGGATCGCCTGATCGAGCGCGCGCCAGCCGAGCATGGCACATTTCACGCGCTGGGGGAAGTGCTGCACGCCTTCGAGAAGCTGGAGTTCTCCGAGTGCGTCTTCGTTCTGGATCGTGCCTTCGCCGGTGACGACGGTGCGGAAATCGCGGGACAGGTCTTCGGCATGGCCGTGCGGCTTGCCCTTCACCTTCAGCGTCATCATTGACGCGGAGGCCTGGCTGATGGCGCAGCCGGAGCCGCTGAACTTAATGTCCTCGATCTTGCCGTCGGCGGCAAATTTGACGTAGAGGTCGATCTCGTCTCCGCAGGATGGGTTGTCGCCATGCACATGCACGGCACCGTCGGTGATCTCGCCGTGGTTTCGTGGTTTGCGGGAGTGGTCGAGGATGACCTGCTGGTAAAGTTCGCGGAGTTCGTCGTTCATGCGCCAAAGAATTTGTTCGCCGCAAGGAGGATGTCGATCATGCGGTCGATCTCCTCGTGCGTGTTGTAAAAGTAGAAGCTCGCACGGCTGGTGCTGTTGACCTTCAGCTTCTTCATCACGGGCTGCGTGCAGTGGTGGCCGCCGCGCAGGGCAAGGCCGCGCGTGTTGGCAAAGGTGGTGAGGTCGTGCGGGTGCGCGCCTTCGAGTGTGAATGCCGCCAGCGCGCCGCGATCCTTTGCCGGGCCGTAGATGCGGAGGCCGGGGACCTCGGCGAGGCGCAGCATGGCGTAGTCGGTGAGTGCGCGGTCGTGCTGGAAGATGTTCGCGCGACCGATGGCCTCGATGTAGTCGATGGCTGCGCCGAGCACAATGGCACCGGCGATGTTGGGCGTGCCAGCCTCAAAGCGCGCGGGCGGCTGCTTGTAGCTGCTCTCGGTGAGCGTGACACGGTTGATCATCTCGCCGCCGCCATGCCAGGGAGGGAGAGTTTCGAGAAGCTCACGCCTGCCGTAGAGCGCGCCGATGCCAGTAGGCGCGCACATTTTGTGACCGGAGAGCGCGTAGAAGTCGCAACCGAGTTCCTGCACATTCACCGGCATGTGGCCGGCGCTCTGCGCGCCATCGACGAACGTGGTGACGCCGAGCGCGCGAGCCTTTCGGCAGAGTTCAGCGGCAGGATTGATGGTGCCGAGCGAGTTCGAGACATGGACGAACGAGAAGATCTTCACCTCGGGTGTCAGGAGCTTGTCGAGCTGATCGAGATCGAGCACGCCCTCGTCGGTGATGGGCACATGGCGAAGTGTCGCGCCGGATTGCTTCGCGGCCATCTGCCAGGGGACGAGGTTGCTGTGATGCTCCATCTCGGTGAGCAAGATCACATCGCCCGGCTTGAGAATGTGCGCGCCCCAGATTTGCGCCACGAGGTTGATGCCCTCCGTGGTGCCGCGAGTGAAGATGATTTCCTCGTCGCTCTTTGCGCCGATGAACGCAGCCACCTTTTTGCGCGCAAGTTCATAAGCGTCGGTGGCGCGGTTACTCAACTCGTGCAGTCCGCGGTGGACGTTGGCATTGTCCCGCTCGTAGTAGCGCATCAGCGCATCGATCACGGCCCGCGGCTTCTGGCTCGTGGCGGCATTGTCGAAGTAGATCAGCGGCCAGTCGCCAACTTTCTGATCGAGGATGGGAAAGTCGGAGCGGATGCGGCTCCAGTCGATTTTTGGCAGGGAACAACTCACGCGAAGGATACGGTCAAAAAATGATCAACGACGCGCCACACTGTCCGCCGTGCTTGGGGTGGCTGGGAGGTCCTTGCCTCGGAGCGTCCCCTTGGCCACGATCTGCTCTCCCCGCTGCGCCACCGCCTCGGGGGCTGTGGGATCAGCGGGCGTGTCAGCTTGCGTGACCGTGCGCCCGACTGCCTTGGCCATGCCGCCGAGCAGGCTGCCGACGGAGCTGAGCAGCGAGCAACTGGACAGCGAGAGCGTGAGCACACAGAGGACGGGCAGGAGCAGTATCTTCATTGGACGGCCTGCATACCACACGGCGCGGCTCCTGTAAATTGCGGCTTCCTGCGCGGTGATTGTCCTTCTGAACGGAACTCGTTTCAAAGTTGCATCGGCGGAGCAAGTTTAGAAATGCCTCCCCGTTTTTTCCCCAAACCATGCGTCTGAGCCTTTTCACCGACTACTCTCTCCGAGTGCTGATGTTCGCAGCACTCAAGGGCGAATCTTTCTCCCTGAGCGAGGTTTCCGATGCGTATGGCATCTCGCGCAACCATCTGGTCAAGGTCGTCAATCATCTGGCCAAGCTGGGCTATCTCGAAACCAAGCGCGGGCGCGGCGGCGGCATCGGCATCGGGATGCCACCAGCGGAGATCCGTATCGGCCTGCTTGTCCGTCGCACGGAGAACTCACCCGTCATCGTCGAGTGCTTCGACCCAAAGTTGAACACCTGCCCGATCACAGGGATGTGCAGACTCAAAGGCGTGCTCTCGAAGGCGGCGGCGGCTTTTTACGACGAACTCGACCGCCACACCATCGCGGACCTCGTCAGCGGCCCCTCGCGGAAGCATCTGATTAAAACCTTACTCAACCCTACAAATGCAACGGTCCCTGTCACCCGCTAGCCTGTCGCTGCGGCTCATTGCTTGTGCGCTCACCTTCATCGGCAGCATTGTGTCTCATGCCGAAAATGAGTACGAGAACGCGCCCATCCGCTACTCGGACACCGCGCCGAACGATGCGGCGCAGCAACTGGAGAAGGATCAACTGGCGGGCAAGGTGAAGATCCAGCGCGGCAGCCATTGGGATACCCTCCACAGCCTGCTCAAGCATTGGAACATCCCACAGGAGTCTCAGGTCATGGTCTTCTCCAAGACGAGCAAGCAGAACGACCGCATCAGCCCGGCGACACCTCGCGTGATTTACTTCACCGACAATGCCTACGTCGGGTACTCCGTGGGCGGCGTCTTCGAGGTCTCGACCATCGATCCCGTACTCGGCCCCATTTTCTACCTCTGCGATCCCGATGTGTCGGAGAAGGAGCCCATCCGCTTTCAAAGGGATCAGTCGTGCCTGAGCTGCCACGGCGGGCCATTCTCGCCCGAGGTGCCAGGCGTGCTGGTGCGCTCAGTCTTCCCCGGCCCGGAGGGTCACCCGATCATGAGCCAGGGCAGCACGGTGGTGGATACGACGACTCCGTTCTCCGACCGCTGGGGCGGCTGGTATGTGACAGGCAAACACGGAAACATGCTGCACCGGGGCAATGTGACCGCGAAGGAGGAAGGTGAGAATGTGACGATGAACCTCGAAGCTGGTGCCAATGTGAAGTCGCTGGAGAAGTTCTTCGACACCTCGCCCTATCCCAGGAAAACGAGCGACATCGTGGCCCTGATGGTCCTGGAGCACCAGACATCCACCCAGAATGCCCTCACGAAGGCAAACCACGCCTCGATGCGGGCGATGTACATGCAGCAAAGCCTGCAACGTGAACTGGGCGAGAAGGTGGAGTCGCAGCCTACGGGCACCGCGCGCCGGATCATCGACCATTGCGCCGAAGACGTGGTCGATGCGCTGCTTTTCAAGGACGAGGCAGTCCTGCCCGAAGGCGGCATCGACGGTGATCCGGCGTTCCAGCTAGTCTTCACAAAGAGTGCGCCGCAGACGAAGGATGGCCGCTCGCTCAAGGATTTCCAATTGCTCAACCGCCTCTTCAAATACCGGTGCAGCTACATGGTCTATTCCCTCACCTTCAAGAACCTCATGCCCCAGTTGAAGGAAACCGTGCTGACCAATCTATGGAACATCCTCGACGGCAAGGATGCCGAGGGACGCTACGCCCACCTCACCGCATCGGAGAGGAAGAACATCCAAAAGATCCTGGCAGAGACCCTCGACGGCGCTCCTGCCGCTTGGAAGCAGGAGGTGGCTTCGCGGTAGCCTGGAACACTTTCGCCATATTTTGGCATGGAGGTTGCAAAGCCAAGCGGCGTCCTGTAAGACGGACGCCCCCATTTTGCCGGGCGCCCATCACCAGATGGCCGCACCGATCAGCGGGATGGGACTCAAACCCCCCACACAAAACCCCTGATGACTACATTGACCCCCAAGCAAGAAGAAATAGCCGTGCGTGCCTACCACCTCTTTATCGAGGGCGGCTGCCAACATGGACGCGACCTGGAATACTGGTTCCAGGCTGAGAAGGAAATCGGCAGCCGGTTCTTTAGCACACCTGCGGACACGAAAGCGGCAACCCCAGCGGCCAAGGCGGCAAAAAAGCCAGCCGTGAAAAAAGCCGCTGAGCCGCCCGCAAAGAAAGCCGCCGTGAAGAAAGCAGCGGAGGTGCCCGCAAAAAAGGCGGCCAAGAAGAAAGCCTGATCCCAGCAGCGACGGCGCTCACTTCCAAATGCTGACGCCTCGCCGAGCGCGAGGTGTCAGCAGAGCACCGAACGGGATCAGATCACCTAGGACGGGGCAGGAGTGAGACGACTTCCTCTCGTGCACGACCACAGGCGAGCGCTGCACATGACAGATAGATGCGCGGGGTGTCTTCGTTTGGACGAGTCCTACAGCTTCCGAATGAACATCTCCGCACAGCTCCGCATCTGCCTGACGATCTCGCTGATCAGCAGCCCGATTTGTGCCGAAAATCGGCCGTCCGCCGATCCCGATCTGCCGCAGCCTATTGACGCAAGCGCAACGGAGGAACTCATTGCCCACTCGCCCTTCACCCGCTCGGTTAATCTGGCCGACACACTGCGACTCACCGGCATTGCCTACGTCGAGGGCAAACCAGTGGCCACATTTCTCAACAAGGAAACCAAGCAAAGCTTTACCGTTTCCGACGAGCCGAACGCGCAAGGCTGGAAGCTCACCGAGGCCAGCCCAAATGCCGAACTGAAACACAGCGAGGTGACACTCCAGGTCGGCGACGAAGAGATCGTCATGCACTATGGCGACGCGCAGCTCAGCCCCGGCGCAGCGAAGAAAGGCATCCCCACCGCCCACATCGCTGGTGCTGACCCGCGCTCCAGGTCGGATGGCGAGGTCCGCATCAAACCCTCAGCCCTGCTCGGCGAGGATGGGAAGGCTCTCTATGTGTCGCTGTCGTCAGAAGCACGCTCAAAGTTCAAGGATCTCGTGAAGGCCAAGCTCGAGAAGAGCCCGGACATGACGGTGGAGCAACGATCCGCCTACGCGCAGAAAATCTTCGCCAGCCTGAAAGCCTCCGACCAAAAGTCCGGCGGCGGCAGTGACAAGGCGACCAAGAGCAGCAAGAAATCGAAGCTCAACTAGACCTGCGGAAGTGGCGATGCCAAGGAAGATCACTTCGCCTTCACTTTCGCCACATACACGTCCTGGCTGCCCGCGCTTGTGACGGAGTGCGTTCCAAACTGCGCCGTGCCCGTGTAGCTGCCGGATAGCCAGGCATTACCCTCGTGATCGACGGCAATCGTGTAGCTGTTGTCTCCTTTGTCACCGCCCGCCTGTTGCATCCAGAGCAGCTTGCCATCGGCGTCGAGCTTGCCGACATGGATGTCCGTCGCGCCCCTGCTCGTGAGTTTGCGCCCGAAGACGTCAGCCTCGCCGGTGAACTCGCCCGAGAACCAGCACGCGCCCGAGTCATTCACCGCGATGCCGAGCCCGTAGTCCGTGCCCGAGCCGCCGCCAGTATGCGCCCACTTGAGCCGGCCTGATGAATCGAAGTGAACGAGCAGCGCGTTTGAATCTCCAGCGGTCGTGCCTTTTGTGTCGCCGAGTTGCACGTCTCCCTTGAACATGCCCGCGCCCCAGACGTTGCCAGCCGCATCAACGGCGATTTCGTGAAAAAGCGCGCTCTTGTTGGGATGTCCGCTGTTGGCAACCCACACGACTTCACCTGCAGGATTCAACTTCACGATCGCGATGTCCTGCCCGCCGCCAGAGGTCAGTGTCTTGCCGCCCATCGTCTGCACACCTGACGCCATGCCTCCAAGATAGGCATTGCCCTTTGCATCGACCCCGATGCCATGCGCGCTGCCGCCACCTTTGCCTTCCGCCACACGCGCCCAGACAACCTTGCCGTCGGGAGAGTATTTCGCGGCGAAAATGTGACCGCCCGCTTCATTCGGCAGCTTGACTTGATCAAAGGTCACCTCGCCAGCGGCACCGCCCGCGATCAGGCAGTTCCCTTCGGGATCAATCGCAGCGCCGTGGCCGTAGTCGTAGCCAGCGCCGCCGCTCGTTTTCACCCACAGCAGCTTTCCGTCAGCGTCGTACTTCGCCAGAAAAATGTCGTAACCGCCGACGAGTGACACCTTCTGGCCGTCGAACGCCGCATCTGCGCTTTGATAATGCCCCGTCGCATACACGTTGCCCGCCGCATCCACCGCCACGCCGTAGCCACGATCGACCAGCGAGCCGCCACCCGTGCGAGCCCAGAGGATTTTCCCAGTTGGATCCAGCTTTGCGATGAAGTAATCCATGTCTCCTGCACTCTTGATCGTCTGCGCGCCGAACTTTGACTCTCCGGAAAACTCGCCCGTGATGTAGGCGAAGCCCTTCGCATCGACCGTGATGCCTCGCGTCTTGTCGTGCTTTGCTCCGCCAGCGGAGGCAACCCACGCAAAGTCCGGCGCATCAGCCGCCATCGAATAACCCAGCATCATCGCGGACGCCAGCCAGAGGGAGAAAGGGAGTGATTTCATGAGGTAGACCAACGCGCGCGCCACCACGCTGTTGTCAGCGCGACACATCGCGGGCGGAGAAAACTTTGCGTTTGAAGAATCCGTCGCCCGGTCGTTCATGCACAATTGCATGGCAGACGATCCAGCCACCTTTCTCCTCTCTACCGACCCGATCATTCCCGGCGTGCCGTCATTCGCGCCTGGTGAGGGTGCAGAAGTTCAGTTCCTCGGCATCGTGCGCGGGGAGGAGGACGGCAGGCCCATCAGCGGCATCGACTACACCGCGTATCTGCCGATGGCTGAGAAGATGCTGAGCGAGCTGATCGAACGCGGTACACGCGTCCACGCGCCACACCGCGTCTTCATTCAGCACCGGCTCGGTTTCGTGGCCAAGGAAGAGCCAAGCATCATCATCCGCGTACAGACGAAGCACAGCGCCGAGGCCTTCGACATCTGCCGTTGGTATCTCAAGGAGATCAAAACCAGCGTGCCGATCTGGAAGCGCGCGGTGTTTGAGTGAGGCATCCCTCAACTCTGCTCTGGCTCGAAATAATCATCGTCCGCAATGTCCGGAATTCCGACGACGAGCACCCTCATGCGCCCTTTGGCCCCATGCACGACGCCTGGAGGAATGTGGACGAGAGAGCCTTTCTCAACGGCGTGCTCCTCTCCATCAAGGCTCACGGAGCCAATTCCGTCGAGGACGTAGTAGAGTTCGGTGGAGCGCTTGTGGTAGTGAAGCTTCGCTCCGTCGATATCCACGGCGTGAGCCCACGCGGCAGGCGAGAGTGGGGCGTCCTCGCGGGAGATCAGACGATCACGCCAGCCGCAGGTGCTGCGCTGGCGCGGCGTGTGGCCTTCATGACGAATCAGAACGGGACCGATGGTGCTCATGCGATCTAGTTTTCCCGAGGCGACGGCAGATGCAACGAAAGCGTCGGTCTCTTCACGCTGCCAGATGGCTTGTGAAGCCACGAGCGACGAGTTCTTCAAAAGCAGCCCACACATCGTCGGGAATCTCCTGCGGAATCTGAAATCCTTTCTCGGGATACAGCCGGATGCGTTGCAGATCACCGACGAGGATGGGGATGATGATGTCCTTCGTCAGCGTCTCGTTCGGATACTCGCTCCACGAGAGCGGCGGCGAGGCCATGAGGATGTCTTTTCCTGGCCACTGCTTCATGAAAGTGGCGTAGGCGCGTCGCTCCATGTAGGGCTTCTGCACCACGATGAATGTCAGCGGATCGAGTCCATGCTCGGCGAGCAGCGCGCGGCTGAACTGGATGTTCTCGCCCGTGTTCGTCGAGCGCGGTTCGAGCAGGATCGCCTCGTGCGGCACACCCTTCGCGATGGCGACATCGGCAAAAGTCTCTGCCTCGGTCTTCGTGAACTTCCCACGAGTCAGCGCGCCAACATTGCCGGAGAAAAGCAGGCGAGGCGCGAGGCCACGCAAATACAAGTCCGCCGCGTGCTCAGCCACACGCGTGTCATTGCTGCCGAGCGCCATGATGAGATCACAAGGACGCGGCTCGTGCCGCATGAGCATGTAGCCCCAAAGAATCTCGGCAAGTGCGTCGGTTGAGTCAGTAGCAAATGGCATGCGACACTGGGTGAGTGGCGCACGCCATGGCGTCAAGTATTCAAGCAGGTCAATTCTTCAAGGCACCACCGCCACACGATAAAACTGCCGATCGCTGCTCGATGCGGTGAAGGTGCGCGAAGTCGAGGTCGTCGTCGCGGCAACGAGCGTCCCGCTGACGTTGTTCCATGTCGTCAGATCGCTGCTCGACTGCACGCGGTATTGGATGCCGATCACGCTCTCCCAGGTGACCGTGACCTGATTGAGAATGATCTGGGTCGAGCTGACGGTCAGACGCGATGAAGGGCTCAGCGGATCGGTGCCGGCCAGCATTTCCTGCGCCTCGGTGAAGCCGTCGCCGTCGTCGTCATCAGTCACCACATTGCTGAGCACGAGTGTCATCGCACGCTCTCCGGTGTTTCCGCCACCATCGGTCCAGCGCAGGCGGAAATGTAGGACGGGAGTAGTCTCGTAGTCGAGCACACGCGCGGCGGCCAGATTCGAGCCGCTGATGCTGAAGGCGGCATTGTCGTCCGCACCGGCGCCACTCACGAGCGTGTATTCACACTTTACGCCTGACTCCACGCCGCCGCCGTTGACCTCCGCGAGCACGGAACCAACAGTCTGCGCCTCCGCGACTTCGGTAAAACTCAGGCCGATGGGTCGAGGCTCCTCCTCGCCGAGAAGGCTGAGCGTGTCGCGCACATTCATCGCGTTCATCGAGACCTGCCTGCCCGCTGCGCCGGTCACGAGATCCAAATAAAAGCTGCGGCGTGAGTTCCGCGTCACTTCGGATAGAGGATCCGGTAGCACCGTCGGATCCCACGGCCGAGGCCTGGTCAGCGGCAGATACACATAGGTCCAGGCGGACTGCTCGGAGACGAGATCGTTGTCGCGCAGCTTCACGCCGACAAACCACGGCGTGAGGTTTCCCGTGCTCGAATGCGCACGGGTGAAGGCCTCGTCGATCGTCGAGACATAGCCAGCATCACCGCGATACGTCTCGATGAGCTTCCAGTCGTAGGACTCGGGGCGCAGGTAGAGGCCATTCCTGACTTCCCCGAGATTGATGGCCTCGTCGCTATGCTCCACGACCATCGCGGCACCAGCACCGGAGAAGTATTGATGCACCGTGGAGGCTATCGTGCCGCTCGCATTGGCCCCCACCACACGCGGAGTGTAGCCCATGAGGCTGCTCAGTTTGAGAAAGCCACCACTCGCGCCTGTCGGCTCGCCGCTGACCATGTTCAGCCCGTGCTCCTCGTAGTTCTGAATGTCCGCGAGCGTCATTGATCGTCCGTACTGCGCGGTGAACCAGTCATAGTCATTCGCATACGGCTTCGGTGCGCGCACATGATACGCCATGCTCACCCAGGCCGAGCTTTGCAGCCGGCCGAGCAGCTCCGGCGCGAGTGATTCGATCAAATCCGTCTGCCATGTCGTGAAGAAGACATCCACCGGCACGCACTGCGACTCGTGATGATTCAGCAGCGTGCGCAGTTCCGCGATGCTTTTGTCCGGATACGCGAAGTCCTGCCAGTTCAGCGAGAAGCTGATGTTGTCCGCCGGTCTCTGGTAGAGGCTCGAAGTTCCGTTGAAGGGCGCGCTCATCCATTCGTCATAGGTCGCCTGCAAGGTCTTCACCTGGAAGCGTCCTTCATCTTGCCAGCGCTTGATTGTGTCGAGCAAAGCGACCGCAGTGGCGCTCAGGTAGCCCGCTTGCACGAAGTCGCGATGATTGAAAACACGCCCAAGCGTCCACAGTTTGTTCGCAGCATCAGGCAGCGTGCCGTCCTCGACGAGGCGGAGAAAGTGATCCTGCTCGTGCATGTCCTGCCCCCAGTTGCCGATCGCTGCGATGTCACCTGTGGACGGTGTGGTGAAGTGGTTGGCATCCTGGGGCCTCCAGAGTCCCGACATGTGCAGGTCGGCTGAATGCGCGAGCGAGCCCGCTCCCATCAGCATCACCGGCTTCCAGCGATACGTCGGCGCCGTGCTGGCGAACTTCTGACACGCTAGACCGTCATTGATGCCGTTGCCGTCGCGATCTTCGATGAACTTCGGCCAATCCTGGTAGCCAGCGCTGGTCGGATCATAGACGTGTCCGCCGACCACCCCCGTGATGTCCGTGTTCAGCTTCACATCAATTTGATAGGCCACGTCAGCGTAGTTGTAGGGCACGATGCTCGACGACTCATGCGAGTGCGGATCGAGATTCACACCGTAGTGATCGTGCAGATACTTCACCACGTTCACACCGCCGGTGTTCGTGCTCTTCGCACCCGTCGCCGTGTCGTAGGTGTAGGTTCCGTTCGCAATCGCCGCATCATACGCCGCTCCACCCGCGACCTCGTAGCGCGCCACGCCTTCGGCAAAATTCAGATCGGTTTGAAACTGCCACGCGAAGCCGCGCGCGGCGCAAAGCGAGGCGAAACTCAGAATCGCCTCGCGCCATTGCACATACGTCGCCTTCGCGCCGGGTGCGTTGGAATTGAAGTTCGGCGTGACCGGCACGCCGGTGGTGCCACCGCCGCCGGGCTGTTCGCTGTGGACGACGATGGCGTAGCGGACCTGCGCCGCCTCGATGCCAGTCGTGGCAAGAGCGAGCAGGAGCGACAAAACAAATGACGGAGTTTTCATGGCAGATGACTGGGGGTTCATCCGCACATGGCCGGTTATGCGGCGGCGATTACACATTCCGCGAAGATTTTTTCGCAGCCGCTCGGCAGACTCGTGGTTATGTACCTGCGCCTCATGGAATCCACCGTAGCGACTCCCGTCACCTCCCATGCCTTCCCGTTTCCCGCGACGGCATGGAGTCGCGTACTGCGGACGCGCGGCGAGGAATCCGATGAGTCGGTCCCGCTGGCGCTGGATCAGCTTTGTGCGGCCTACTGGCAGCCGGTCGAGGGTTATCTTCGCGCGCTCGGTTGTCCGCCACAGGAGTCGGAGGATGTCGCGCAGGATTTCTTCGCCACGTTTTTGCGCCGCGATGGTTTTCAGCGCGCCGAGCCGGAGCGCGGAAAACTCCGCTCCTACCTGAAGTCGGCCGTTCGGCATCACCTTTTCCACTGGCGTCGTGATCGCGCGGCACTGCGCCGTGGAGGTGGCGCGGAGCCTCTCACGCTCGATGGCGAAGACAGTCTGGAACTGCCCGCATCACCCGCTGCCGACACTCAATACGACGAGCAATGGGCGCTCATCGTCATGGAGCGCGCGCTGGACCAATTGAAAGCCGGCTATGCGAAACGCGACCGCCTCGATGTCTATGAGCGGCTGAAGCCGACGCTGCTCGCTTCGGATGACGTGGACATCACCTCGCTGTCTGCGGAACTCGGCATGACGCGCGGCGCACTCGCCGTCGAGCACCATCGCGCGCGCAGACGGCTTGCGGATCTGCTGCGCACTCAAGTCGCGGAGACCGTCGATGACCCGGCGGAAGTCGATGCGGAGCTGATGCATTTGCTGCGCGTGCTTGCCCACCAATGACCGCCTCCGCACCAACCACCTGTCCGAAGTGCGGCACGCCTTTGCGTTCCGTGGACGGCCTCTGCCCTTCCTGCGTGGCGCGAGTGATCACCTCATTCGTCAAAACGTCGTCATCAAGGGCGCTCGACGATGAACCTTCGGTGCCAGGCTACGAGATACTTGAGATCATCGGCCGCGGCGGCATGGGCGTCGTGTATCGCGCGGTGCGCGTCGATGACGAACTCGAGGTCGCCTTAAAAATGATGTCGGCGCATCTGTCGGATCGCATCGACTTGCTCGAGCGTCTCCAGCGCGAAGCCGATGCTCTCGGTAGGCTTGAGCATCCCCATGTGGTTCGCGTCATCGAGTCTGGCATCACACCAGATGGGCGCTGGTTCATGGCCACGGAACTGGCCATCGGCGGCGATCTCGGTCGGCGATTGCAAAAAGGCGCGCTGCCGGTCGATGAAGCGCTGCGACTCTTCCGCCAGATCGTCGAAGCCATCTCCTTCGCGCATGAACGCGGAATCGCCCACCGCGACATCAAGCCGGCGAACATTCTCCTCGATGCTGACGACAACGCGCGCGTCGCCGATTTCTCCCTCGCGAAACTGCTTCGCGACGAAGGCGCGGCCAGCCTCACGCTCACACAAAGCACCGAAGTATTCGGCACGCCGTATTACATCGCGCCCGAAGTGCGTCGCGGCTCCGGTGCCGTCGATGAACGCGCCGACATCTTCTCGCTCGGCGTGCTGCTCCACGAAATGCTCACCGGTCGTCTGCCGATCGGTGAGTACATGCCCGCTTCCAAGCAGGTGAAGGTGCCCGCGAGCATCGATGGACTGATCTCCCGCTGTCTTCAGGAAGATCCAGCGAAGCGGCCTGCGAGTGCGCGTGATCTGCTGTGCGAGCTGGATAAACGGCGAGGTTTGGGAGTTATGGGATGGATAGGATTGCTGGGACTCTTTTGTCTCATTGTTGGCCTAGTGGGCCTGTTGGCAGGCAAGCAGCAAACAATGTCCGCACCACGAGCCATCGAAGCCACCGCCAACCACCCCTGGCAAAACTCGCTCGGCATGAAGTTCGTCCCCGTGCCGGGCACGAGTGTTTTGTTTTCCGCTTGGGAAACGCGACGCCGCGACTTTGAAACCTACGCGAAGGCGACGGATCAGCCGGAGACGGGTCCGCAAACCCGCTGGCGTCACTCCGAGCAGCCCACAGATGAACATCATCCCGTGACTCCAGTGAGTGTGATGATGACCACCGCTTTTTGCACCTGGCTCACGGCCCACGAGCGCGACAGCGGGCTCATCGGCAGCGAAGACGAATACCGCCTGCCGACGGACGAAGAATGGAGCCGCGCCGCGATGTTGCCGAACGAGAACGGCGACACACCCGAGCGCCGCGAGTTGGCTGCAAGCGCCGAAGGCCGTCCGCTCTATGCCTGGGGCCGAGAGTGGCCGCCGACGCAGATTGATCAATTTGCCAACTTCGCCGGACGAGAGACCCGCACGACGCCAAAAGTGATGAGCCTGCTTCACACTGATCGCTTTCCCTTCACCGCTCCGGTTGGTTCGCTCAAACCCAATTTGCTCGGTATCTACGATCTCGCCGGAAACGTCGCCGAGTGGACGTCATCGCGATGGAACGACAAAACCGAGGCCCGCGTCCTGCGAGGCGGCTCGTGGCGCGACTACGAGCCGCCGCTCCTGCGACTTGATCATCGCCAGCAGTCGCTCCCGAACGCGAATCCCGAGGGTTCCGGCTTCCGCATTGTGCTCGACCTCGCGTCAAAGCACTCCCAGACGCGTCGATGACAAAACAGTTCTGCTGTTTATCCTCAGCCCCATGGAAAGACCCGCCGCCATTGCCCAGATCCGCGAAGCCTGCAAAAACATCGCCCTTCAGTTCATGAAAGTTCATCCCGCGCTGCCTCATCTCAAAGACGACGAGACGATGAAGGACAGCCTGAAGGCCATGCACGAGATGACGGTGCAGCTTGAGATCATCAAGAAGAAGATCGGAAAGCTCGAACGCGCGGATGACAGCACGGTGCTGTAGCGGCTTCATCGTTGGAATGCTTCACTGTTGGAGTCATCTTTGTGCGACCCGGACTCCAACAAAGACGCGGAAGTTTCACCGCTCTCCCGCGTTTCTCTGGCTCTCAATCACACGCATGAAACCAACCACTCGTTCACTGTCAGCCGCACTCGCGGTTTGCTTTGCGGTCGCCATTCCAGCGATCGCCCAAGAAAAGAAACCCGCGCCTGTCGCTAAGCCGCAGATTAAAAGACCTGTCGCACCGCCGAAGCCGACGGGACTCGGCTTGAAGGATGGAGATCGCTTTATCTTCATTGGCGACAGTATCACGCACCAGTGCCTGTACACCCAGTTCGTGGAGAACTTCTTCTACACGCGCTATCCGCAGATGCGGATTCATTTCCGCAATGCCGGCGTGAGCGGTGACCGTGCCTCCGATGCACTGGATCGTTTTGATGACGACATCGCTTCCTTCAAGCCATCGGTCGCCACTGTGCTGCTCGGCATGAACGACGGCACCTACAAGAATTTCGACATGCCAACCTTCCAGACCTACGAGAAGGACATGCTGAAGCTCATGGATCGTCTCGACGCGCTGAAGTGCCGCGTGATTCTGATGAGCCCAACGATGTTCGACCATCAGGCTTGGGACGCGATGGTGCAGGCGAACCCGGACAAGGCGAAGGGTCGCGACGTAACAAACTACAACGCCGTGCTCGCCTTCTACGGCAAGTGGGCGCAGGAGGTGGCGCGGAAGCGTGGTTATCAGTTCGTGGACATGTATGGACCGCTGAACACCTTCACGGTCGAGCAGCGCAAGGCCGATCCGCTGTTCACGCTGATCAAGGATGCAATCCATCCCGACATCGACGGACAGCAGGTGATGGCGTACTCGCTGCTGCGTCAGATCGGCGAGGGCGGCGGAATCCTCGGCACGGGCGTGCGACTCGTGGATGGGCAATGGAAAGCCAATTCCCCATTGGTGACGGATGTCTCTGGCGAGCCGGGTCGCACGGTGAGCTATACGGTGAAGACCAAGGCGCTGCCGTGGGCCGTGATCGGCGACGCGCCAATCGGAGCGAGGCTGACGCGCGCCGGGCATACTCTTGGCCAGGAATCCCACATCGTGGTCGGCCTGAAATCGGGCCGCTACGATCTCGTGATCAACGGGCAGAACGTCGGCGTGTTTGACGAGCGCATGTTCGCCGTCCACGCCGAGATCGAGGATGATCCCGACTCGCCGACGTATCAGCAGGCGCAGCGTGTCTTTGCGCTGAACAAGAAACGCAACGATGAGGCCATCCATCCGCTGCGCGATCTCTACGGCCAGCGCAAAGGCCGTCTCCGCAGCGCGCGCACGAAGAACGACATGAAGGAATTCGAAGCCTGGCTGCCGGAGTTCCGCGCGAAAGAAGCTTCGCTCGTGAAGAAGGCCGAAGAGATCGAGAACGAAATCTACCAAGCCAATCAGCCGCCGGTGTTGAAGGTGGAGGTGAAGCCCGCGCCACCACTGCCAGCCAAGAGACCCGCGCCGAGAGCGACACCGGCCAAAAAAGCTGCGTAGCTCTCAGCCCGAACGATCCCAAGGTCAAGCAAACCGGCTTCGTGCTCTGCGCGAAGCCGGTTTCTTATGTGGCGGCGGAAGCGAGCACTTCCCTGACCCGTGCGAGCGCCTCGTCGATGTCGGCGCAGAACTTGTGCCGGCCGATCAGATCGACGAGGCCGGACTCGTCCATCACGCGCATGGGCTGCGGCTGCGCGGCGGTGACGAAGATCCGCACGCCGTCGCGACGAAGCTTGTGAACGGCAACTTCAAAGGCGTGCAGACCGCTGGCATCCATGGCGGGCACGTTTCTCATGCGGAAGATGACAACGCGGGGTTTGCCTCCTGACCCACGGAGCGCGGCTTCGAGCTTCTCAGCGGCGGCAAAGAAGAACGGGCCATCGAGTCGATATAGCACCACGCCGGGCGGCACGTCTTTGCCAATGATGCTGTGACCGCCTGCGGACTCGGTTTCGGTCTCAGGCGTGACGAGATGAATATTCGTGATCTCCTCCATGCGCTTCACAAACAAGACAGCCGCCATCACGAGCCCGACGCCGACTCCGGCCGTGAGATCGAAGATGACCGTGAGCAGGAACGCGGTGAGGAGCACCATGAAGTCTGACTTCGGCCCGCGCCAGATTTCGCGAAACGTGTCCCAGTCTCCCATCCGCAGCGCTACCGCGATGAGAATGCCACTGAGACAGGCCAGCGGGATGTGCTGCGCCAGTGGTCCTCCGAGTAGCGCAACCAAGAGCAGCACCAAAGCATGTACAATGCCGGACACAGGGGAGCGAGCGCCGCTGCGGATGTTTGCCGCCGTGCGTGCGATGGCACCTGTCGCTGCAATGCCGCCGACCAGAGGCGTGAGCACGTTTGCGATGCCCTGGCCGATGAGTTCCTGATTCGAGTCATGCCGCGTGTCCGTCATGCCGTCGGCCACCATCGCGGAGAGCAGCGACTCGATGGCGCCGAGCATCGCGATCGTGAACGCAGGCACCATCAGATCGCGCATGGCATCGAGGGACACGGCGGGCAAATGCCAGCCCGGCCAGCCAGAGGGGATACCGCCGAACTTCGAGCCAATGGTCGCGACCGGCCAATGCAGCAGTTGAGCGATGAGCGTGGCGAGCACCACCGCCACAATGGAAGCGGGAATTTTCTTCGATATCCGCGGCCAGCCGTAAACCGTGACAAGCGTGACGACGCCAATGACAATCGTTTGCCACTGCGCAGCACGGAGATGGCTAAACAACGCGCCGATCTGCTGCGGCGCGTGCTCGGGCATTTTCAAGCCGAGGCCGAGGAACTCATTGAACTGCCCGACCAAGATGATCACGGCGATGCCGCTGGTGAAGCCCGCGACCACGGGATACGGAATGAATTTGATCAGCCGCCCCAGCTTCAGCACACCCATCATTATGAGCATCACGCCAGCCATCATCGTCGCGAGCGCCAAACCTGCGTAACCGAACTGCGCCACAACGGCGAATAGCACAGGCACAAATGCGCCCGTCGGTCCGCCGACCTGAAAGCGTGATCCACCGAGAGCCGAAATCAGAAAACCAGCGACGATGCCAGTCCACAATCCCTGCGCTGGCGTCACACCGGACGCGATGCCAAAGCCGATGGCCAAGGGCAGGGCGATGACGCCGACGGTGAGACCCGAGGCGAGATCAGCCACGAAACTCTGGCGATCATAGGACCGCAGAGAGCCAAGCAATTCCGGGGAAAAACCAACCACGCCTATAACTCCGCAGAAACTAGGTTCGTGGCAAGGGCTTGATCACGCGACCACTGCTCTCCACCCATTGCACGGCATAGCGCACCAGCGCGGCTCCGTCTGAGATGCCGAGTTTTTCCTTAATGTGAGCGCGATGAGCCTCGACGGTGCGGGTGCTGATGCTCAGACGCTCGGCTATAATCTTGGTGGCGACGCCCTGGCCGATCATCTCCAGAATCTCAAGCTCGCGATCCGTGAGTGTGTCGATGCCCGCGACACCTTGCTTGCCACGGTTGCCCGTGACCTGCTCCAGCATCCGGCTCGCCATCGTGTCGCTGACGTAGATGCCGCCGCCCAAGACCTTCCGCACGGCCACAACGAGGTTGTCCGCCGCTGTCTCCTTCATCAGGTAGCCACGGGCACCGGCGCGCAGCGCGCGCTCGGCGTAGAGGGACTCCTCATGCATGGAGAGCACGAGACATTGCGTGCCCGGATGCACAGCCTGGATGTCCTTGAGGAGTTCGAGCCCGTTTTTGTCGGGCAGCGTGAGGTCGATGATGACAAGGTCAGGTTTCAATTCTCCGACTGCCTGCAGACCGTCCTTTGCGCTGCCACTCTCGCCGCACACGGTGAGGCCTTCCTCCGTGCGGAGGAGCTGGGCCAGTCCGTGGCGCATGATGGGATGGTCATCGACGAGCAGTATCCCTTTCATGGACGCTTTTTGCCCTTGTGTGCCGGTGGTTGCGATTTTGGTGCGGGGACGCTGCATCGGACGACGGTGCCTCCAAACTCGTCATGCAGGACGGAGAGCACGCCGCCCATCATGCGCGCACGATGAGACATGGTCAAGAGACCCATTCCCGTGCTCTGCCCCGACACATTGTCGGGAATGCCGACACCATTGTCACGCACGACGAGATGCAGGTGTGTCTCGTCAGCGCTGAGGGTGATCTCGATGCGCTCGGCGTGGCTGTGCTTGATTGCGTTGGCCACGGCCTCCTGGGCGATGCGGAAAACCTGCGTGGCGATGGCATTGTCGCGCACCTGCACGAGATGGTCGCAGCGGAAGGGGCAGCTCACCCGGAAAATGCGCTCGGTGCCGCGCGCCAGCTCTTCCAGCGCCGCCATCAGACCGGCGCTATCGAGCACCACGGGCATCAGTCCGCGCGACATCTGCCGGGCGCGGACATTCGCTTGCGTCACGAGGCGGACGATCTCCCCGAGGTTCTCGGCTTCCTCACTTCCGCTCTTCCGAAGTTGCTGATGCGCGACTTTTGCCAGACAACCAATGGCGGCGAGCTGCTGGCACAGATCATCATGGATGTCCTGCCCGATCCGGTGCTGCTCCTCCTCGCTGATCTTGAGGATCTTCTCCTCCAGTTGCTTTCGGTCCGTGAGATCGCGGATGATGCCGGTGAAGACGCGCCTACCATCCGGCAGCACCGCCTCGCCCACGGAGAGATCGAGTGGGAAGATCGTGCCGTCCTTCCGCTGCCCCACGGCCTCGCGCCCGAGACCGATAATCTTCTTCACACCCGTACGAAGGTAGTCGTTCACATAATTGTCGTGCTGCTCGCGGTAGGGTTGCGGCATCAGCATGCGGATGTTCTGGCCCACCATCTCGTCGCGCGTGTAACCAAAGATCCGCTCGGTGGCGCTGTTCACCGTCTCGATCAAACGGTTCTCGTTCATCGTGATGATGGCGTTTACCGCCGTCTCGACGATGGCTGTCGCGCGTTGCTCGCTCGCGCGCAAGGCTGCCTCCAGTTCGGCGATGTGCGCCTTCTCCGTTCCTGATTGATCCTCACCCATGCAACGAAGCGTCGGCTAATCTTTGACCCTGATCAAGAAATGCATCCCCCACATCGTCACGCGCATCCCGTGTCGCCTCCCGGCGCGCGGTTCTCCGGCCACCGAACGTCACTGCCACGATGCTCAGGGTCGCCAGCGAACTCAGCGGCATGAGAATCGCCGCAGCGAGCGGGCTGAGGTGTCCCATCAGTCCCGCCAGCACCGTTGCGATGTTGTAGGCGAGCGAGAAAGCAAACACACGCCGCGTGGCACGCCGGTGCAGCCGAGCGGCATCCAGCAGCCCGCTCACAAACCGCAGACTGTGGCCGAGGAAAAAGAAGTCCGCCTTTTGCTCCAGGAAACTGCGCCCAGTGACCGGACTGCCCGCGCACAGCGCCTCGTCAAACGCCAGGCTGTCGTTCGCACCGTCGCCAATGTAGAGCGTGTCATCGTGATCGTGCGCCGCCACCCAGTCGGCCTTCTGCCGGGGGGTCAGCGTGGCCTCCCACCGTTCCTTCGGCAGACCGAGCTGCCGCGCGATGTGCTCCACCTTCTCCGCGCGATCGCCACTCAGGATATGGACGTCGATCCCGCGCCGCTCCAGCACACCGACCTCGTCGATCGACTCGGCGCGCAGCGCATCACGAAAACGAAACGCGGCAAGCTCCACGCCATCGCATGACAGCACGGCATCGGCTGCGCTCGCCTTCCCGAGCGTCCACTCGTGACCGTCGGCATCCTTGAAGCGCATCCCTTGCCCCACGATCTCCTCCACCTCATGGTCCGACACCTGCGGCCCCTGACCCACGGCATCAAACAAGCTCCGGCACACGGGATGCAGATTGCCGCACACCAACGTGCGTAATGCGGCCCTCGCCTGCGCATCGAGCGCGGTGAGTGACTCGGGATTCTCCAGCACGGGATTTTCCAAAGTCAGTGTGCCCGTTTTGTCGAAAACGATGCGGCGCACCCGCATGAGCCGCTTCCACAGGCCGAGCGTGCGGACGAAGACGCCTGATTTCTCCGCGCACGATGCAGCCAACTCCTCCGCCAGCGGCACGGCCACACCCAGCGCGCATGGACACGACACGACAAAAATCGAGATCATCACCTGCAGCGCCTGCACGACACCTGCCCCGGATGCATACCACGCGAGCGCCCCACCGATGCCCACGACGATCACGACCGACAAATAGACGCGCAGCAGTTTCTCCAGACGCAGATCGCGATACTCACTCGGCTTTCTCGCATCCAGCAGACGGCGCAACATGCTGGCCTCCCAGCTTTCCAGCGCCTCGACCTCGATGGGTTGCGACCCGATGTTCAGCGAGCCCGATGGCAGCATCTGCCCCTCATCGCGCTCCTGCGCCTCGCTCTCGCCATTGATCCATTCGAGGCTGACCGACGCATACGGACTCAGAAGACGCGATGCGACCGGGACCGAGTGCGCCGCCTTCACCCGGAAGCGCACGCCCGCCTTCAGCACGCTCAGCGGACGCGGCCTCTCATCATCCAGCAGTGTCACGGTCTCCGAGATCGACGTGTCGCGCATGAGCTTGCGGCGATTCCTCTCCACCGCCGCCTGCTGCGCCCAGCGGCCCACAAGCATCAGGAAAATGAAGATGGCCACGAAGTCGAAGTACTTCAGTCCGCTCACACCCGCGATCCATCCGCCGACCGATCCGACATACGCGGCCACGATTCCGAGCGCGATCGGCGTGTCGATGTGCAGCACGCCCGCCCGGAGGCTGCACCACGCCTTCTCGATGAAGTACGATCCGCCGACCAGCAGCGCCATCGTGGCGGACACGGCCGCGATCATGTCAAACCACGAGGCAAACTGGAAATCCGCCGGCATTCCAAAGTAAGCGGGCAGCGAGAAGGCCATCGCGTTCATCGCAAAGGCTCCGCACAATCCCATGCGCCGCTCCAGACCGCTCGACTGCTTTTCCTGCTCCTCGCCCGTGCGCGGTGGCCCGAGCAAATAGCCAAAGGCCTGCAACTCACGCGCAAACTCGACCGGCGAGAACGCACCCTTCTGCCAGGTGAACCGCACCTCACCCCGGACCACATCCACATTGATCCGCAGCGCTCCACTGTGCCGCGAGAAGAGCTTCTCGATCAACCAAACGCACCCCACGCAGGACAGGCCCTGCATCGACAGCGTCAGCTCCGGCTGCGTCGTGGCATTCACCAGATCATCCAGCCATTGGTAATCGCGCTCCCGCATCGCCTGCGCCGGTACTGGAGGCAAAGACTGGCCGCCCTTCAGGTCATAGAACTGATCCAACCCCTGCGCGTGCAGCAGATCGAAAACATACGAGCAGCCCGAGCAGCAAAACTCATCCGCCCTGTTCGCGGGAACAGGAGAGCCGCAGTGTCGGCAGGCATGCGCGTTGTTTGCCATTCGTGCCCGACCTTCGCCGATTGGGGGCCTCGTTGCATCGCCGGATTTGTCATTCACCCCGCAGACTTTGCGACTGCCTACCGTGATGGCTGGGTCACTTGCCCCGTGAATCAGTCCCACCTGGGGCACCATTGAGAGGATATTTTCATCAACATTACCGATTGGTAATTAGACAACACTGCGCATGGTGATTTGGATCAAATCACTCGAATGAGCAAACCACCACCCGACACAGCCGCAGGCATCGCCAAGGAGAAAGACCGCATCTTTTCAGAAAAGCGCGACCTGATCCAGAACTTCAACTTCGGAGCTGAGACCGCCAATGTCTTTGACGATATGCTGGACCGCTCGGTGCCCTATTACGGGGAGATCCAGCGCATGATCGGCGAGCTTTGCTCCGATTTCGCCGTGCCCGGCACGAATGTGTACGACCTCGGCTGCTCGACCTGCAACACGTTCTTCGCCATCGAGAACAGCATCCCGTCGGACTGCACTTGCATCGGCTGGGATTACTCCCCCGAGATGATCGAGAAAGCGCGCGCCAAGCTCGACGCGCGCAAGTTCTCCCGGCCCTATCAGTTGGAGGTCGCCGACTTGAACAAGGGCGTGACCATCACCAACGCCTCCGTGGTGATCCTGAACCTCACGCTCCAGTTTGTCCGTCCGCTGCTGCGGGAGAAGATCGTCCAGAGCATCGCCGCCGGCATGAACCCCGACAGTTGCCTGATCCTCGTCGAGAAGGTGCTGTCCGAGAATTCCACGATCAACCGCATCTTCATCAAGCACTACTACGAGATGAAGAAGCGCAACGGCTACTCCGAGATGGAGATCGCCCAGAAGCGCGAGGCCCTCGAAAACATCCTCGTGCCCTACCACATCGAGGAAAATCAGACCCTGCTCCTCTCCAATGGATTCAAGGCCTGCGACACATTCTTCCGCTGGTACAACTTCTCCGGCATCATCGCCATCAAATGAAGAAGCAGTCGCCCGCAGCGGAGCCCGCGCGCCTGTTGCATTCCAAGTGGATGCTGGCCAGCGGCAATTTCCTTTTCCACATCCGCAATGGATTGTTCCCCGTCATCTTCCTGACGCTGGCGCTCCTTGTCCGCCCATCCTATTTCATGGGTGACCCGGCGCTCGACCGCAAAGTGATGATCGCCGGTGCCATCATCGCCTTGACCGGACAGTTCATCCGGCTCTTCGTCATCGGCTACGCCTACATCCGGCGCGGCGGGAAGAACCGGCGAATCTACGCCGACGACCTCGTCATCGCCGGCATCTACGCCCACTCGCGCAATCCCATGTATGTGGGGAACTTCCTCATCGCCTGCGGCTTCAGCCTCTACTTCGGCACGGCCTGGGTCTGTGCCGTGATGATCCCCTTCTTCGGCTGGGTTTACCTCGCCATCACCGCTGCCGAGGAGCAGTTCCTGTTTGGCAAGTTTGGTGAGGCCTATGAAAAGTACATGCGGGATGTGAACCGCTTCGTGCCCCGCCTCAGCGGTCTCTCCGACACCCTGTCCGGCCACCGCTTCCGCTGGCGCACCGTGCTGGCCAAGGAATACGGCACCCTGTTCAGCACGCTCGTCGGGCTCACGGCCATCGCGATGTACAAGACCGCCTACATCCACGGATGGGAGGCCAAGAAAGCCGAGGTCATGCAGCTCGCGTGGTTGTTTGTCCCCATCGTCCTCTTCTACATCATCGTGCGTTACCTGAAGCTCAGCGGACGGCTCAAGGAGCCCCAGGCATCGCAAGAAGCAGCGAAGTAAGGCCGGGTTTTGCGCTGGGAAGACGCCGGTCAAATCTTCGGCACCCCCCTTGGGTCTGTTCGTCGAACTGCCCCCGTCTTTAAAAGAATGGGAACACCCGGAAACTGATTCATTCCCGCAGATTCAGAAAACCCGCAGATTCTATCTCAAGGATTTCAATCTGTGGGTTTCTGAATCTGCGGGAAAATTTCGTCTGCTCTGATCAGCGGGTGAGTATTCGGGTGTGCCCGAATGTCATTTTGCCCTCCGGCTGGGAGTGTCCCTATCCGAGGGCCCGCCCCTGACCTGACAACCGGGTATGGAACTGGCCGTCGATCTGAAGGCCAACGGCCTTCCGTCTTCCAGCCCAAGGTTGCCGATCCCGCGCAGCGGGTGAGGCTACCTTGGGTCTGCTGATCGAACTGCCCCGTCTTTACGCCGAACCGCAACGCGGTTCCGTCCTGGGCGCACGATTGACGGAACCGCGTTGCGGTTCGCCCTTGGTGGGCGGCATCCCATTGACCACGTCCCAGCAACTATGTTGTTAGGCAAGAAAGATTTGGGAGTTGTTTTTCAGGGCGGCGTTGAGCAGGACGAGGAGTTTTCTGGCGACGGCGGTCAGGGCCACCTTGCCAGGCTTGCCTGCGGTTCGGAGTCGTTGGTAGAAGGCTTTGAGCACGGGGTTTTTACGCGCTACCGTTCGCCG